>Ga0265297_10000642_pt1 | contig 98668 bp, 70 predicted proteins | sample Munlanlwell13791_FD_192502 | JGI IMG/M metagenome (GOLD analysis project Ga0265297, IMG submission 192502) | Leachate microbial communities from a municipal landfill in Southern Ontario, Canada - Leachate well 137-91 | ecosystem: Engineered > Solid waste > Landfill > Unclassified | place...
AACCCCAAACTAAATAATTGGATCATCTAGATCGCCAATCATGCCGTTACAACCATTCCATCCAGCGGCCAACCAAACACATGCAACTAAAAAAAATCGTGCAGTCTTCATCGCACGTCTCCCGCAACAAATATGTTTTAGAAATTTCACATCACCGAGCAGCGCGCCATCATATCACTCAATCTATCAAGATCGCTATCCTGCGCTGGCTCTTCAGCAGCAGGCTCTTCACGCTCAACAGTGGAGCAATCGCAATAGTCAGCAATCATTTCAGATAGTTCAAATGGTCCATTGGTCCATAGCTCACGAAGCAATGCAGCCAAAAGTACGGCAAACGCTTTTTCATTTTTTACTTTCAATGCCAAATCAAAGGCTGTGTAACCACTTCTATCTTTCTGGCTATTATCAGCACCGATAGCAAGAAGCGATGCGATTAATCCGTGCTTATCCCAGCGCACCGCTTCTATTAACGCAATACTTTTCGCTTTATTCTTAGCATCAGGCGAAGGCAGTGCATTCAACAATGTCATAACAACATCCCAGCGGCCCCAAAATACTGCCGTGTGTAAAGCAGTATCTCCCCCATTATTTTTGGCCTCAACATCAGCACCTGCTTCAAGAAGCTTTTTAACAGCAGCCACAGCACCACAACGAGCAGCCTTAATCAACACGGGCTCTCCATTCAGATCGCGCGTGTCAGGACTAAGGCCACGACTAATAACAAAATTTACACATGACATTTGACTCTCATACTCAGAACCAGATTGATCTCTCATGTAACGACACCGGGCCTCAGCTGCATCGAAATAGTAGGTATCAAGCATGCCAGAACAACCGACAACGATAGAACCACTAAAAGCACACACAAGCGATAAGAACTTTGTACGTTTCATCACGAAGCTCCAATAACAAAATTTTATACTTACTCCTTAGCATCATCATCATCGCAATAATCCACGATCATGTCACACAATTCAACGGGCCCACGCAACCATTGAGTTTGCAGCAAACGTGAAATTAACGCTCTAATCACTTCACGACGCGCGGGCCGATACAATGCAAAATCTAATGCTGTTTTTCCACTACTACTGGTAGCATCAATATCTGCTTGCGTTTCAATAAGTAACTTTAGAACATCGACTCGTCCGAATACAATTGCTTTGTGAAGTGGAAGCTCTTGATAAAAATTAGGAGCATTAACATCGGCTCTCGCCGCTAGGATTAATTTTATTACGTTTATGGTACCAACTCTTATAGCATTCAATAATACCGATTCGCCATAAATATCTTCAACGCAGACATTTGCTTTAGCCGCAATTAAAACTTCAATTGAATCAACACAATTCTGAAACGTAGCCTCTACCAATGCCGTTCTGCCTTGTTGATCACGAGCCTCAACATTTGCTTTAACGGCCAGCAGTAATGTCATCGCCTTAATAGCATTCCAACGTGCAGCTTTGATCAACGCCGTCTCTCCTTGGCCGTCACGCACATCCGGATGAGCACTGCTACTAAGCACCGACGCAACAAACTGCATGTCTCGTCCATACGTTTCGCCCATCAGCAGATGCCGAGGATTTATCTTATCCTTCAAAGCATCTGAGTCGTCACGCATACCCTGAACCACTGCAACAGAACTGAATACAATCACGGATGTACAAAGAAAAGATTTCGTAAGCATCATCATATCCCCCCCATTTAAAAATATGAGTTTACGAAAAAATTTGAGAGCTATCGCCCACAGCAATGTTTATATTTTTTGCCAGAACCGCAAGGACACGGATCATTGCGCCCAACTTTAGGCGCTGCCCGACGGGATGGCTTTGGACCTTCTTCTGCCGATCCACCAGCACCGCCAAGTTGCAACTCTTCCAATTCTTTTTCTTTTTCACGCTCAATAGCATCAATAGCTGCAGCAGAATATTCGTCAGGCTGCATCTTAAAGACGCGTTGAACGATATCCCATTTGATTTCTTCCATCATGCGTTCGAATGCAAAAAATGATTCTTTTTTGTATTCAATAAGCGGATTCTTCTGTCCGTAACCACGTAGACCAATACCTTCACGAAGGTGATCAATATTTTGCAAATGCATACGCCACGCATGGTCGATGGTCTCAAGTAAAATCCATTTTTCAGCTTGATCAAGTAAATCTGGTGACATTCTGCTACGCAATTGGCTGTATTGATAAATTAAAAAATCGATCAGTGATGCTTCAATACTCTCGGTACGCTCGTTGGCCTTAATCGCATTGGCAAAAACTGACTCACTCAACTGCGTTACATTGGCCAGCGAATGGTACACTTCGTGCAAACCTTCGTCGGCACAATGTCCACCTGGGCAGTGAATTTCCATCAATTTGTGCACAACATCGGCAAGCATATCTTTGACGATGCCCAAAATTTGTTCAGAGCCTTCCAAAATCTCACGACGATATTGGTAAATAACCATACGTTGTTGGTTGAGTACGTCATCGTATTCCAGAAGATGTTTACGAATATCAAAGTTATGTTTCTCAACACGCTCCTGGGCATTTTGAATGCTCTTGGAAACCATGCGGTTTTCGATACATTCACCCGGTTGCATACCAAGACGTTCCATAGTCTTTTTAAGGCGCTCGCCACCAAAAATACGCATCAAATCATCATCAAGCGATACATAAAATTTTGATGAACCAGGATCGCCCTGACGACCAGCACGACCACGCAGCTGATTATCAATACGTCGGCTTTCATGCCGTTCGGTACCAACAATGCGCAAACCGCCAGCATCAATAACGCCCTCACCCAGCTTGATGTCGGTTCCTCGACCGGCCATGTTGGTTGCAATAGTTACTTTGCCCTTTTCGCCAGCCTCTTTAACAATATCCGCTTCGCGTTCATGCTGTTTGGCGTTAAGCACATTGTGTGGAACATTATTTTTCAGTAATAAATGGCTCAAATATTCAGACGTTTCAATTGCAACCGTACCGACAAGCACCGGTTGGCCTTTTTGATGGCACGCTTTAATGTCGGCAACAACTGCGTCATATTTATCTTGTTTGGTGAGAAAGATTGCATCAGTCTGATCTTCACGAATCATTGGTTTGTTGGTTGGCACCACAATAACAGCCAACTTATAAATTTTCCAAAATTCAGCCGCTTCAGTTTCTGCCGTACCAGTCATACCAGCTAATTTTTTATAGAGGCGGAATAAATTTTGCAGCGTAATGGTTGCCAGCGTCTGATTTTCACGCTCAACCTTGACGCCTTCTTTAGCCTCCAATGCTTGGTGCAGACCATCGCTGTAACGACGTCCCGGCAAAATACGGCCGGTAAATTCGTCGACAATCAAAACTTCCTCATCTTCAGAAACAATGTAATCAACGTCCTTTTTAAACAATGTGTGGGCTTTAAGCGCCTGCGACACATGGTGCACCGTCAAAATATTTTCCGGAGCGTACAAGTTGTCCATCTTAAAGAAATGTTCAATTTTATCATTACCAGATTCGCTCAAATGAACCGAGCGCGCCTTTTCATCAATTTCATAATCTTCTTTGATCAGTGTTAAGACAGCTCTGTTGGCAAATTCATATAGGTTACTGCCTTTTTCGCTTGGGCCAGAAATAATCAGCGGCGTACGTGCTTCGTCAACCAAAATCGAGTCAACTTCGTCGACAATGGCATAATGTAACGGACGTTGCGCCAAGTCATTACTGTCAAATTTCATGTTATCGCGCAGATAGTCAAAGCCAAATTCGTTATTGGTTCCATAGGTGATATCGGCTGCATACGCAATTTTGCGTTCTTCGTCATCCATATGGTTTTGAATCAATCCGACCGAAAGCCCTAAAAACTTATAAATTTGCCCCATCCATTCAGAGTCACGCTTGGCCAAATAGTCGTTAACCGTAACCAGATGCGCACCTTTGCCCTCTAAGGCATTCAAGTAAAGCGGCAGCGTTGCAACCAGCGTCTTACCTTCACCTGTCTTCATTTCGGTAATTTTGCCATGGTGGAGCACGATACCACCAATAAGCTGCACATCAAAGTGACGCATGTTTAGCACACGTCGACCAACCTCACGAACAACAGCAAAAGCCTCAGGCAGAATACTGTCCAGATGATCGCCTTGCGACAAACGTTCACGAAACTGATTGGTTTTGGCCACCAACTGTTCATCAGACAATGATTGAACGGTTGGCTCTAATTCATTAATTTTATGAACAAGTGGCGCCAAGTGACGAAGCTCACGTTCATTCTTGGTTCCAAATACCTTAGCAAGTAACTGTGCAATCATTGTGTTCCTAGCGTCTTAAAAAAATCATGGAATCCTGCTTATGTCATGCGCGAATAAGCTCGTAAGAACCTATGTTGTTCATCTTACCACAAAAGCCCCAACGAAAAAATATTTTAGAAAACTTCCTCTGTAAACAACGCCTTTTTTTATCTATACTCCCCAGACTTATCCAGGCAAAACCATTCAATTCTTTACAAACTCAGGCAATTGTCTTAAGGTATTTTTCGTGAGTATTACAGCTCTTTTTCAATTTTTACCGTGGCTTTTTCGAGGGAAACAATGAATCTGAACCAAGCAAGTAAAGAAAAAGACTCTGACAATTTCAATATCGGCAAAGTCCTCCGCATCAGCGGCACCGTTGTCGACATACAATTTAACGAACGCAACGTCCCAGAAATTTCACATAAATTACTCATCATGCGCCAAGAGAAGCCCAGCAACGCACAACTTTCTCATGCGCTTCAGCAAACAGCTGCCGACCCCAACATTATCAATATTGAAGTCGCGCAACACCTTGGCGACGGCGCAGTTCGCTGCATTGCTCTTGAGCCATTGGACGGCATTAAGCGCGGCCTCCCCGTCCTTGACACTCGTAATCCAATCCACGTTCCCATCGGCACACCTGTTCTTGGCCGTATTTTTGATGCCATCGGCCGACCAATCGACGGCAAAAAAGAGCCCCTCTCCGGCCAAACCTGGTCAATCTATCGTCCAGCACCAAGCTTAATTGAACAAAAAATCACCGAAGAAATCCTTGAAACAGGAATGAAAGTCATCGACCTACTCACGCCCTACCTCAAAGGCAATAAAATCGGGCTCTTTGGCGGCGCAGGCGTTGGCAAAACTATCATCGTTCAAGAGCTCATCCGCAACGTTGCCAAAGAACATGGCGGTTACTCAATCTTTGTTGGCATTGGCGAACGAACCCGTGAAGGCAATGAACTGTGGCTCGAAATGAAATCATCTGGTGTACTTGAAAAAACCGCACTCGTCTTTGGCCAAATGGGCGAAATGCCTGGCGCTCGCTTACGTGCCGGATTAACCGGTCTGACCATGGCCGAATATTTCCGCGACGAAGAACGCAAAGACACACTGCTCTTTATCGACAATATTTTCCGTTATGTGCAAGCAGGGCTTGAAGTTTCTGCATTACTCGGCCGCATGCCATCAGCCGTCGGCTATCAACCAACCCTGGCCTCAGAAATGGGCATGTTGCAAGAACGTATTACCACGACGCAACACGGCTCAATTACTTCGATCCAAGCGGTCTACGTTCCCGCTGATGATTACACCGATCCAGCACCGGCGACAACATTCCAACACTTGGATGCAAGTACGGTTCTTTCACGTAAAATTGCTCAAGCGGGCCTTTTCCCCGCTGTCGATCCTCTTGAATCGGTATCAAAAGGCCTCAAGCCAAGCATCGTCGGCCAAAAACACTATGATGTTGCTCAGCAGGTCAAGCAAATCCTACAAAAATATCGCGAGCTTCAGGACATCATCGCCATTCTGGGCATGGATGAACTATCAGACGCCGACAAACTAACAGTCAACCGCGCCAAAAAGATGCAAAACTTTTTAACCCAACCAATGTTTGTAGGCGAACAATTCACCGGTCTTCCAGGCCGTTATGTCAAGCGCGAACAAGCTGTTGCCGGTTTTGAACAAATTATTTCCGGTGAGTGCGACGGAATGCCACTGCAATCGTTCTACATGATTGGAACACTTGATGAAGCCCGCGAAAAAGCCAAACTTACGGTTCAATAACAGGACGCTATGACAACGCCATTTTTCACCTTTGAAGTCATTACCCCCACCCAGCGCACCGTACACAATGTAGAATGGGTTGAAGTAGAAAGTCCAACCGGAAGCTTCCTGGTTGGCCCAGACCACCGTCAACTTATTTCAATTATTAAAAATAAAAGCACGCTGCGTTACAAAAAGACCAATGCTGAAGAATGTTGCCAGGATGTACCGAAAGGCATCTTTACTGTTGGTAACAATCGGGCAGTCGCCCTTCTTGATCAATAACCTCAAAAACCATGACTCGGTTGGTATTGTTGACTCTGGTAGGCGTTCTGGTAGAATTCTTTTTTCCCTCAAAATTAAGCACGATAGCTTTAAAAATAACGTAAGCCCCTTGCAAAAGTTGCCACTACCCGGCATACGGGCGCGGTAACGCGACAGGGGTATTTATTTTTTTTATAAGGATTTTAATTATGTTTTTGCGCATTGTCCGTTTATTATGGGGCGACCTTAGCTCCGACGAGCTGAAAAAATTTGCGCTTCTAGGACTCGGTTTCTTCTTCTTTATTGGATCATGGTGGCCATTAAAAACACTTAAAGATAGCATTTTTATCAACATCGTCGGCCCAATTCATTTGCCTGAAGCAAAGATTGTTTCGCTTGCACTATTCTTTCCGTTGGTGCTGCTCTATTCAAAACTTGTTGACCACTTTTCCAAAGAGAAGCTGATTTATTTCTTTATCATCATCTACGGCATTCTTGGGCTTGTACTTGTGTATTTCATGAAACACCCAACCATCGGACTTGCCAACACACAAACCGATCCTTATCGTTTATTGGGCTGGTGCTTTTATTTGTTTTCAGAAAGTTATGTTTCGTTAATGCTTTCGCTGTACTGGTCATTTATCAATGACATCACAACTCCTGAGGCAGCAAAAAAAGGCTACGGCCTCATTATTTTTGGCACACAGTTTGGCGGATTATTATTTACCATTTTGGGTAATTATCTTTCTTACGATGCACAACAATATGCAACATCAGCACCACGCATTGCATTGATTTCTATTTCAATGTTTTTTGTGTTCGGCTTTGTTGTTTTTATGCTCACGCGCCTCATCAAACGCGAACATATGACCGGTTACGTTGCCGACACACAATCAGATACTGAAAAACAAGGGTCCATTGGATTTCTTGAAGGACTCAAACTGCTTCTAACGCATCCCTACGTCATGGGAATTTTTGCATTAATCTTTTTCCAAGAATTCATTTCAACCTTGATGGGCTTTCAATTGTCGTTTCTGGCAAAAGCAACCTATCAAGAACCAGGGTTGGTCAATAAATTTTTATTCGATTTTGCACTCTGCGTTCAATTGGTTGCTTGTTTGTTTGCATTTGTCGGTACTTCGTTTTTCCAACGTAAACTTGGCATCAGCGTCTCATTGATTGCTTATCCTGCCTTACTTGGACTTTTCATTATCAGTTACATCATTCACCCAACACTACAAACAATCTTTTATGTCATGTTGATTGCGAAAGCGCTCGGTTATGCGCTCAATCAGCCGGCAAAAGAAATGCTCTACATTCCAACATCAAAAAGTATCAAATATAAATCGAAAGCCTGGATCGATATGTTTGGTATGCGATTTGCAAAAGCAGCAGGTTCGGGCATGAATCGCATCATCGGCATGCTGACAACTGTGATCGGTTCAAGCGCACTTGGGATGATTGTTGTATGGATTATATGCGCCAGCGTTATGGGAAAAGTTTTTAAACGCGCCGTTAACGACAACAAGCTCATTGAATAAAAAAAATAGCATTATTTCTTATTGTAACAATCGCAGCAATCGACATACCGCTTTTTCATGCAAAAAACGCAACTTCCGCAAAAACGTCGTTACTGCCTGAATAAATCTGGCATCTATTTTTAAATATGATACACTAAAGAGGCTCAAGATCTCGAGCTCAATAGGGTTTTCACCTCATACATTTTTACCCAGTGTTTATTCAAACTGAAGCCCGAGCTAGTTTCTGTTTATGAATAAATTCTAAAATAAACGTGGGGTCGTTTTTTTTGTAAAAATACTAACAGTTTAACTACGTATCCGCTAAGGAGGATTGTATGTTTTCTCGTATTGTGCGCGCCTTGTGGGGCGATCTCACCAGTGAAGAGCTGAAAAAATTTAGTATGCTCTCATTAACGTTCTTGTTTATTATCGGCACATATTGGTTAATGCGCCCACTTAAAGACGCATTGTTCATGAAAATTGTTGGTAAGTTATACATTCCATACGCAAAAATGGCATCACTCCTCTTTGTTGTGCCACTGATTCTTGTTTATTCAAAACTTGTCGACTTAGTTGCCAAACACAAACTCTTCTACGTCATTTGCACATTCTACTCAGGTTTGTTCTTGGTAATTTCGTATTTCCTTGCGCATCCAACCATTGGTCTTGCCAATACAACACCAGATAAATCCCGTCTCCTTGGCTGGGTCATTTATCTTGGTATTGAAAGCTTTGGCTCGCTCGTTGTCACCTTGTTCTGGTCATTTGTTGCCAGCACAACCAACGCTGCTGCCGCCAAACGTGGTTATGGCCTGATTATTGCCGGTGCACAAATTGGTTCGATCACTGGTCCTACCATCGCAACCTATGCCGAATATCTTGGCATGCCAATGCTGGCTAAAGTTGTTGCCGCTGGTATTTTCATGGTCCCTCTTCTGATTTTGCTTTTCGTTACGGTACATCCATCCGCAGCGGTAGAAAAAGCATCAGAAAAGAAAGCAACCGGTCCTATCGAAGGTTTGCGTCTATTGCTCAGCAACAAATATTTGCTCGGCATTTTAGGCGTTGCAACCTTGTACGAAATTATCGGTACCATTCTTGATTACCAAATGAAATTTATCGCTGATGAAACCTATCAATCAGCTGAAAAAGTTACTCAGTTCCTTGGCTATTTTGGCCAAAGTGCAAACGTCCTTTCATTGGTTTTTGCACTCGTCGGAACAAGTTTCTTCATTCGCCGTTTTGGTTTGACAACCTGCTTGGTTCTCTTCCCATTAACCATCGGCGCAGTTGTTCTGTATGTGTTCTTCTCACCTTCACTGTGGGCCTTCTTTGGTGCCATGGTTGCTATTAAAGGTTTGAGCTATGCACTGAACAACCCATGCAAAGAAATTATGTACATCCCAACAAGCAAAGACGTTAAATTCAAAGCCAAAAGCTGGATTGACGTATTTGGTGGCCGTTCAGCCAAAGCTGCTGGTTCAGGCATCAACGCCTTCTTCCCAGCCATGACTGAGCTCTTGTTCTACGGATCACTTATTTCATTGGGCGTTGTCGGCGTATGGGTATTGATTGCCCTCTACGTTGGTAAGACCAATGAACGCTTGACCCAAGAGAATACCATTATTCAATAACGGTATATCCTACGTACAGTTTTTCAGGGCCGGCGTCGTGCCGGCCCTTTTTATTCCAAGCTTTCTGAAAACGCGTTTTTACAGTATGATAAAGAAGATATTGTAGGTTGTTTGTTACATGAAGGAGTTGTTATCGTGTTAGAAAAAATTTGGCATATGTTGTGGGGAACTATGTCACGTGAGGAAGTAAAAAAATTTGCTTTTTTAACCCTCATTTTTCTTTTTATCACAGCAACCTATGGACTCCTACATCCGCTCAAAGAAGCTTTGTTTGTACGTATTGTTGGACGCTTATTCCTTCCCTACGCAAAAATTGCTTCATTTTTCTTTACCATTCCACTCCTTCTTATTTACGCCAAACTGGTCGACAGCTTCAAAAAGCACCAACTGTTTTACATTTTATTCTGTAGCTATATTGTTACATTTCTCGGCATCGCCTATGCGCTCACCCTTCCTGCCGTCGGCCTTCTCAACACTGTCACCAATCCCAACCGCCTTATTGGGTGGGTTTTGTATTTGGTTGTAGAAAGTTTCAGCTCGCTGGTCTTTTCGCTTTTTTGGTCATTTGTCGTCAGCATTACCAACGTTGCCTCAGCAGAACGCGGCTATCCTTTTATCATTGCTGGCTCACAAATTGGCTCGCTCACCGGCCCAGAAATGGCCAAACGCGCCACTTCAATTGGCATTCCACAACTGATAGTTATTTCCTCGCTATTTTCTGCATTCATCATCGTCTTGGTAAAATTATTTATTACACGTTTTCCAGCACAAGAAGTGGCAAAACCAACAACAAAACAAGCCACGGGCGCCTTTGAAGGTCTACGCCTTCTTGTTACCAAGCCGTATCTTATGGGCATCTTTGCAATTTCAACACTCAATGAAATTATTCAAAACATTATCGAATACAATGTCATTATTAAGGCTGATCAGACCTACAAAACCACCGAAAACGTTGTAGAATTTCTTGGCATGCTGATTCAAAGCCAAACCCTTATTGCTTTCTTAGTTTCATTTTTGGGAACCAGCTACTTGCTCCGCAATTTTGGTATCACCTTCAGTCTCTTGTTATACCCTCTATGCTCAGCCGTAATGGTAATTTGCATATTCTTTACACCAAGTATGTGGACCCTGTTCGGTGCACTTATTCTGCTTAAGGGGCTTAACTATTCGCTCAACACACCGTGTAAAGAAATTTTATATATTCAAACGAGTACCGACATTAAATTTAAAACTAAAAGCTGGATCGATGGCTTTGGCCGTCGTTTGACCAAAACAGTCGGCGCAAGTTTTAATGCCCTCTTTGCATCAACAAAAAATATTGTCGCCTATAGCTCGCTTTTTTCGCTCGGTATCATTGGCGTCTGGATTACGCTTGCACTCTTTGTCGGCATAACCAATGATCGCTTGATTCGTGAAGAAAAAATCATCGAGTAATTCCTGGATTTTTTCAGCAGATCTGATTTACTAAAAGCCGCACATTTTTCAACCTTTTTTGCTGGAAAAAATATGACAATCAAAAAGGAATTTTCACAAATCATTCGCGGTAGCCTGCAACACTTTTCAGCGCTTCAATCGCATGAACAAGAACTAATTCACGCTGCACTTCGTGTGCGACGCAATGCACAAGCACCCTATTCACACTTTCACGTCGGTGCTGCAATTACCTGTTCTCGAGGAACTATTCACACCGGTTGTAATGTAGAGCGCTGTAACTACACGGCAACCTCTCACGCAGAACAAAACGCCATCGACAACATGATTGCTCATTGGGGACCAACCAAAATTACCGCCATTGCCGTCGTTGGAGGACCAGCAACCACCGAACTCTCCATTGCAACATCACCGGTAATACAATCAATCACAACACCAGAGCAAACCGTTTTGCCCTGTGGCCACTGTCGGCAAATTATTTTAGAAAATTGTTTTAACGATGCAGCGGTAAAAATACATTCACTCACACCACACGGCGATATTTTTACGACCACCATTGGCGATCTATTTCCCATGGCATTTGGCCCCGCCCAACTTGGTATTGATTATCACCAGCACGCGCAGCAGGTGTAACAATCATGGCCGATTCATTACACAAAGATTTTAATAATTTTCTCACGCAAGAGCTCAACGAACCGCAACGGCAAGCCGTACAACAAAGTAGTGGCGCACTGCTGGTTATTGCAGGAGCCGGCTCGGGCAAAACACGCGTTATCACTACGCGCATCGCCAACTTGGTTATCAATAATGAGATCGATCCGGGACGCATTGTAGCGCTCACATTTACCAACAAAGCCGCTGGTGAAATGCGTGAACGACTTATCAACACCTTTCAATCACACTATCGCACGCCATTCATCGGCACCTTCCACTCCTATTGTTTGCTCTTACTGCGCAGCAATCCCTATTTATTGCCATTCCCCTCATTTTCGATTCTTGATGCCGACGATCAATTAGATTTGCTTAAAAAAATCAGCAAAAAATATTCACTGGCTAAACACATCACACCGTCGCATTTGTGTCACCATATTTCCCGCTACAAAAACAGCCTCATGCAACAAACCAATGACATGCCGTACAATTTTGCCATTCCCATGTTTCGGGAAATCTATTTGGAATATGAGGCCGAAAAGTCACACGCACACTCGCTTGATTTTGACGATCTGATTACACAAATTCTGATCGCACTCCAAAAAAACAGCTTATTCAAGGAACAGTTTCAAAAGAATGTTCGTCACATCCTCATTGATGAATACCAGGACACGAGTCACGTACAACATCAATTGCTTCTGAATATGGCGCTTAACGACAAAAAAGAATGTGTACTCGATTCCATATGCGCCGTCGGCGATGAAGATCAATCCATTTATTCCTGGCGCGGCGCCACGGTGGCCAATATGATGCGTTTTAAGACCGACTTTGCACCGGTCACCACCATCAAAATTGAACAGAATTATCGTTCCGTGCAACCAATCCTTGAAGCAGCAAACCAGGTTATCGAAAACAATAAGCTGCGTAATCCCAAAAATTTATGGTCAACCCACAAAGCAACAAACCGCATTCTGGCGCTTGCCTGCCACAACGGCGATCAAGAAGCTTATCTTGTTGGCCAACTGATCAAAAACCGTGAATCAAAGCAAAAATTAAACGGTATCGCCATTTTGTACCGCACACACTTTCAATCGCGCTCACTTGAAGAAGCGCTCATCCATCAAGGCATTCCGTATCGCATTGTCGGCGGCATTCGTTTTTATGAGCGCAAAGAAGTGAAGGATCTTTTAGCCTACCTGCGCCTCATCGTTAATCCCTACGACAAAATGAGTTTGATTCGCATTATCAACACCCCATCGCGCGGCTTTGGACCAAAATTTGAAGATCAACTGATTCAGCGGTGGGCCACTAATCCACTATGTGATTTTGTGCAAATTTTGGAAGAAATGCGCACCGACCTTTCGCCGGCCAAAGATGAAGCCTTGCAAGAATTTTTAGCAATTTTTAATAGTCTGACACCCAACAGTCCTCCGCATCACATTATACAAACCATTCTTGAACGTACTGAGTACTGCAACTATCTGTCACAAGCATACGAACCCCATGAATCGCAGGCAAAAATTGAGAACGTTCAAGAATTTGCACAAGCCATCCTTTTCTTTGAACAAACGTACCAAAGTCGTCTTGAAAGCAATGACGTCATGGTTACCCACGCCAACAGCCTGGTCGAAGCATTTTTGCATGAAGTTTCGCTGCTCCAAGAAAAACTGAATGATGAAACCAATACCAACTATGTTCACATGATGACACTGCATGCCGCCAAAGGCCTTGAGTTTGACACCGTTATCATCACCGGCCTTGATGAGGGGCTGCTGCCAAGCACCAAATCACTCAACACCAATGAAGAATTGGAAGAAGAACGCCGCCTTATGTATGTCGGCATGACCCGCGCCAAACAGCACCTTGTGCTCACCAATGCCTTCTCGCGCTTCACCTTCGGCCATATCGTCGATCAAGCTCCATCACGCTTTTTGGACGAAATCCCGCGCTCCTTGCTTCAAACCATCACTATCGATCAGAATAATATTAATCAGGCACAGTCATTTTTTGACCATTGGTTCACCAGAGGCACGTTAACGCCGGTATCTGTCGCTAAGAAGCCTACAAGTACCGTCAAAACAGCGACCACTGCCACGGCAAGACGGCTGCCAACGTGGACCAAAAACAAAGTTGTGTATCACGCAAAATTCGGCGTGGGCATTGTGTCCGAAATTGAACGTGCGCCTGAAGATGACTTTTACATCACCGTGCTTTTCAAAGCTGGTAAGAAAAAAATATTGGGGCGTTTTCTGGAGGCGAAATAACTCATGAACATACCGCACGATGATGAACTTTTAGACATCGTCGATGCCGATGATCACGTCATCGGCCAGCGCTTGCGCTCCGAGCTGTATGCCAACAAACAATCCAACTTTCGTGTCATCAACGCCTTCATCGTCAACGACAAAGGCCAACTGTGGATTCCTCGCCGCACGGCAGACAAGCGCGTCTATCCGCTCCACCTTGATGTCGGCGTCGGCGGACATGTTGGGGCCGGTGAAACCTACCAGCAAGCCTTTGCCCGGGAAGTCCAGGAAGAAATTAATCTCAATGTTGAAAAGCATCCCTATACCGATTTAGGACATTTTACCCCGCATCAACACAACGTTTCTGCATTCATGCATGTGTATAAAATCACATACAATCAAACACCACCGTACAATCCGCATGATTTTACTGAATACTACTGGTTGTATCCGCAGGAAATTATTGAGCGAATTACGACAGGAGAAAAAGCCAAAGGCGACCTGTCTAAGCTGATAAAACTGCTGTTTTTGTAACAAACTATTTTTGGGGGGATTTCTTATGATTCGTTATAGAACATTGCTTTCAACCATTGTGTTCACCAGCTGTTTAGTGCACCTTGACGCAGCAATGGAACCGTTGCCGGTTATAACATCAATGATGGATTTGCCGAATGAGAAGAGCCCGCTTGAAGACATGCGTGAACAACTTCATTTGAATGATTTTGATGAATCAGACCTTGATATGATTACCCATATCGGCTGCTGTTACCTTAATGGTTGGGGCTTGCAACATGACAATGAAAAAGCGTATGAGTACTTTGTTTTTGCAGCCAAAGAGGGCTACGCACTGGCTCAATATTATCTTGGTTGTTGCTGCAACGCAGGCATTGGGATACTCAATCCATTCGTTGCCTTTGATTGCTTCCGGCGCGCTGCACGTCAAGGCCATACGGAAGCACAAAGCAATCTGGCTGACTGTTTTTTTTACGGCCGAGGCACAGAGCAGGATAACAAACAGGCACTGCACTGGTATTTACAAGCAGCAAGTCACAATGATTTGCATGCACAACGCATGCTGACTCAGTGTTTTGCGCAAGAAATCAGTTATCGCGAGTATCTGCCGCTCACAGCGCCCTGGAGCTTGCTGGCAGCAATGCACGAAGCTGCCATCGCCGCACCGCGCCTCATTCAACAGCCGATTGCAATGCAGATTGATGATGTGGAGCTTGCTGATACTGTGTTTGCTCAGGCGATGGAAGAATAAAGGAGAATATGCCAGTCTATTACCACATAAGGTCTGAACGATGTCTTCGATCAAAATCCCAAAGAAATTTCCTACCCCAATAATCAATACGATTCTCTACCGAACGGGAGGAATCAATTACTTTGTAGGTAAATATACTAATTCCAACCAGAGCCACCGCCGTAAGACACAGCATCGCAACTATTGTTCTATCAAACGTTGGTCGATTATCCTTTGTAATTTGTTTTTGAATGGCTGTCACTAGGACATCAAACCGATCAGAAGCAAAGTAGCCTTCGCCTTCTTTTTGATATTCCTGAAACATTGTATCAAAGGTCTTAATCAATGACGGTGAAACATATGCTTTTAAACCATCAACGCCTTCATACCCACGAAGAAATTTAGCAAATGCTTCTGCACTTGCATCATAGGAGCAATGTTGCGTATATATCCACAGACACAATAACCCAAAAGCACATCCTGTAACCATTCCTATGAATTTATATTTGCTATCAAGAACACTTGTAAAGTCCTCCTCCCTCCATCCGTTTGCAATCATAATTCCTATGGCAGTTGGAAATACAAAAACCGCTGCATCGGCCAAAAGTTGCGTAGGACTCAAAAGTTTATTCTCTGGATCATCAACAAAAGTCTTTTGAACAAATGCATCCTGATACTCTACGTAAAATGCTTTTTCAGAATCACTTAATGTCGACACTCCACAAAGTCCCGTAATCCCCATCACGATAAAACCAAGCATAATTCCGTAGATCTTGCGCACCATCGTTAAACCTCATTTTTTAAATTGAAAACGAAATATAAACAGTAGCAGCGATTATAACCGAACACACGGGAACATCAAACACTATCCCCATAGACATGCATTAACAAAAGCCTTTTATGGCAAACCCATTAACTTTGCCTAACCAGTGGTACCTGAATAGTTACAAACATTCTGCATAAACGATTACATATGCGCTTCATTAAAATTTTTGTGCACGAAGCTTGAAATATTTTGCGAAAAGAAGGGCGGCAGTAGCCACCCTAACGCAAAAAAAACTTTACGGTATTACCGGATAAGGCCGAAGGCCAAGGCTCTCCTCAAGAAAAGCCCATTCATCTTCAGGCATATTTTTAACCTCAATTGAACACAATATGTCATCTTTATCAAAACCAAAAAATACGCGCTCGTTATAGAAAATTTTTTCTATTTCGCGAGAAAACAAAATAATAGAAATATTTGGTTTATTGAGGTAAACATCAAAATCAAATATCTCTCTTGTGTAGTAATCGCCAGGGGACCATTTTTTAGTTTCAAAAACAGAAAGTCCAGAGAAGCGGGGAACTGATTTTTTTGTTTTTTGCGGTGAGACTCCAATATGAAAGGCTTTACATGTCACCAGGGTGATATATTTAAGTTTCCCAGGTTTTTCTCCAATGCCTATTTCAAATAAAGATTTTTTATCATTGCTCAAAATGCTCGAACAGAGGCAAGGCTCGGTGCTATCATTCCAAGGTTCAAACCTGACTTTCACGGGAATGCAGTAATCAGATTCAATATAGATTTTCTGAGGCTCTAAGGTATCTATGAGCTTTAACATGACTAAAACCCTTTGGTTTATATCGAGAAAAATTAGTTTGAAATTATGAAAAAGGGCGACATACGCCGCCCTCTATAAATTTTTGAGCTAAAAAATTGATTACAAGCATCCTTTTTTAGTGATAATTTCATCCAAAAGGTTGCAATCCTCTGTTGTTATATTTCTAATTTCAATTGAACACAATATATTATCTTTATCGAATCCGAACGTTACTTGATCGTTTGTTATTTTCATTTGTATTTTATGATGATAGAAAATTATGAGAATATTTTTATCATCGATGTAAGTATCAAAATCAATCGTTATGTCAGTGTAGTATTCTCCTCTTGCCCATTCTTTTGTTTCAAATGATGGAAGTCCGCTAACGTTATTTTCTGTAACAGATTGTTCCGACGGCATTTTCATGTGAATGCGATGTGACATAACTAGCGTTATATATTTAAGATTGCCTGTTACTGGCCCAATCGCAATTTCGAAGATTGATGCGTGTTTTGTATCCTTTATCATGTAACAATGAGAACCTTCGTCGCCAGGATACCCTTGTCCAAACTCTATATTTACAGGCACATGAAAATCGAATTGAACTGATTCTTTTGCTATTATTGCGATATTTTTGAGTCTCAGCATGCCTAAAATCCTTTTGGTTTATACATTGCATGTTTGATGGCAGGAAGCAAGCCTTCTCCTCGAGATTCACTAAATACAAGTTCCCAGCCCTCTATTCTATATTCCTCATTATATAATAGATGTCCCGTCTCGATAACTTGCTCAACTGCTGATTTAAAACTAGAAAGTAAACTTTGGCTGCTTATCGGCATTCCATGTGAAATCTCACGCGCTACTTTAATGTAATCTTCCATATGCTTAGTAGCATTGGGAGCAACCCAGAATTTCTTATCCCCTTCAGTAGTAAGCACAAATGATTTAGGAATCCTTGTGTTAGGAAGCATTGGATCGGTCATTTTGATGCTATCCCAAACAGTTCTTCCTTCTCCGCCAACTTCCCTAATCGCCCCAGCAAAGCCACCTGGGCCTTGGGCTAGTTGTGGATTAGCTGCAACAGTTTCAACGGCTTGTTGCGTTGCCTTCACACCATTCTCAACCGTTGATTTAACAACAGCCATACCTGATTGGCACACAACATTAACCGCAGGCTCTGCTTCAGCAGCTGCTTTTAATGCCGCAATAGCGGCTTCAGTGCCCTCAACTGACGTCGCGACACCCCATCCAACTACATTACCTATCGCAGCTTCACAAAATAGTCGTGATGACCCCGCCAATGCATCTTCCCATGTCATGTTTTTAACACGTTCCACTAACTCATTAAATTTCTGCGCCTGCAAACGAGCGTGTGCAAGCTCTTGCTGATTAACGTGACCTTGTGCTGCATGTTCTAAGAACAACTCAGCACGCATGCCTTCGATCATCAAATGCATGTATCCTTTTGCAATAGCCATGCTGGTATCAATTGGATGGGTAAACATATGTGCTGCACCAGCAACAGCCGGGACTGCACCAGATTTATCAAGAACTGTCTGAGTTGCTACAACATCTAACACGATGTTGTCGAGCATATCCGCTGCTGCGTAGTTGCCTCCTGTAATGCACTGCGATCGTAAATCATTAATAGCACGCGCAGCTTTCTGAATCTGTGCAGATCGTGCTTTATCAAGCGCACCGAGTTGCACGCCAATGTCGTGCGCCTTACGCTGTAAATCATCAAGACTCATGCGACGGCCGTCAAATGTGGTAAAGCTGTGACCATCAAAACCCATGTGCTTAGTAGCAGCTATAATTGGTGAGCCGCTCAAGCCAAGCGTTCTGGCTTCAGCTTTAAGATCAAATTTTTGTGGAGCATTATCTAGAATGATAGCAGGGCCATCACCAGATTTAGGAAGCACCGTACTTGCATCACGCGCTCGTTTAGCCTGAGACTCCTCAGCCAAAGCCGCAAGTTTTCTTTTGGCAGCTTCTGTCTGACGTTGCGAAGAAGAAGAAGACGATGAAGACGATGATGATGATCTTCCACTGCCTTGAGCTCTACCATTTTGATCGCTAAGCGTACGGAAAATATCGAGCACATTAGGGTTCGATCGCTGGTCAAATCCAGCAGAGTCAGCAATAACCATTTGGATGGAGCGCCCTGTTTTATAGGCACCGCACGTAATCCAGTGTGTATTTCTATTAGCAGGAATAATCCATACAAGCTGGTCTATAACGCCTTCTTTAAAGGCTTGAATCTTAGATTCTACTTCGGGAATGCTGATGACGTTATCAATTTCCCCACTTTCAGCACCAACAACAATAATCTTATTTTGAATTTCACCTGGAATCAGACTTTGTATTTCATGACCTAATAAATTTACTAATCCATTATCATCACCGGCACCACGAAGTCCATTCACAAATGCTTGGCATGGCAGTAATGTTTCTGCTTCAAATTTTTCACGATTGTTTAAAGGCTCACCAAGCAACCATGGCTGTGTTTTGTCTTGGTTATTTACCAAGATTTTCGCATTATGAAGCGCATAATATCCGCACTGCCGACCTGGGCGATCTTCATATCCCTCTAACATTTCTAAACATGGATAAAATTGACAAAGACATGGCAGCTGATGGATTCTCCCACCAGGCATATTACTTATATGGAACGTATTTCTTCTATTTGCTACATCACATGATTTTATGATATATCGTGCAGCAGCCTTATCTGCAGGCATAACTTCACCAGCCAAACGCATATACGTCTGCAAAGACCGCGGAAGACTATCAAATTCTAAACTTGCTAGTATACCTTCCTGTAACGATTTCCAGTCCTCAAATGCAGCATCTTCTTCACTTAATAGTGTTGTCGTAGAAGAAGCAGGTGCCGCTGCTGGAGGTGTAGCAGGAGTCTGTGGATTAGAAGCTGGAACGCTCGAGGTGCTCGTTGTTGTGGAAGCAGGAGGAATTGATGCAGAAGGAGCAGGTGCTTTCGGCGCATTTGCAGAAGAAGATGATGGTGCTTGCGTCGTAGTTGTTGTTTTTGTAGCAGCTGCCGGTATAGGCGCTCCAGAACCTTTTGCTGCGCTCGTAGTAGCAGCTGAAGTTGTCGCACCCGTTGAAGCTTTTTGAGCAGATGGTGCCGTTGGTGCCAATGGTACCGAAGGTTTTGCTGTTGTTGGAGCATTCGTAGGAGTTGGTGCAGCAGAACCTGCCGAAGAAGCATTACGAGAAGCTGCCGGTATAGGAGAAGCTTTTTCTGCTAGATTGAAAACTATCTCATTCACAGGGATCGTTGGCCTGCCGGTAGTAGTTTGCGCGTTAAAAGCCGCTGTCAAAATTTCCCTCAAAGAATTATCTGAAAACTTCGGTCTGTTACCAGAAATATTTAGAGAAAGAAATTTTATGTCCTTAATATTTAACACCCGATGTCCACCAGCCACCTTGATATCCACCTTATCAGAAGATAATGATAATATTATTGGTTTCAGCGCTCTAATAATTGCCTCCTGTTGAGCATCTTTCGCTAAAGCCCTGCTTGCGCCAGCTTGACCATTTGCAGAAGAAGATGATGGGGCTTGCGTCGTAGCTGTCGTTTTTGCAGCCGGCGTCGGCGCAGCGGTGGAAGGGGTATTCGTGTTAGCTGGCACATGAACCGTACAAGCCGGAACATTTGTGGTAGATGGTGATATCGATGTTGGCGCTGTTAAATGTATAGCCGCAGGAAGAGTTGCTTTCGGTAGCTCACTGTTGGTAGATGCGGTTGTCGTTGTACTCGCTGGAATACTTGGAGCAGATGGCAATGTTCGTGTCAAAGGCACAGCATGATTTACTACTGGAATATTTGCAGGCACTAACGGCGTATTAGCTGGACAGGCAGAAGTAGGTTGCTGCTCACTTGGTTTAGATGTTTGTTCCATTTGCATTTTAAGCTGAGCATCTTTTGCTGCTTTTTCGGTAGCATCAGCTTGCATCACTTCTCGATAAGCTTTTTCAAGCGCCTCAGGGAAAATAGTATGCATCGGTTGAACAATACGCTTATTATAATCGTTAAGCGTCAAACAATCAGAAGCCCCTTCCAGAAACCTCATTTCATCATAAAACGACGCCCCTAAACGACTTTCTATACTGGTGGCCCATGCACCACCTGCTCCATTACAGAAATTGCACAACAACGTTGTAATCAATTTTGCTGCATCAGAGGGGTGAACAGCCTTGGGTGCTTGCTGCAAAAGTTGAGTTCTAAATTGCGATGAGTTATGGCTACATACCACCAATGCATGTGCTAATTGCTCGGACGCAGCCCGAATCGTTGGCATTCCTGCAAATCCTTTGGTTTTAATAGCATTACCAACTTTTGCGCCGAATCTTCTTTCATCAACATCGGGAACATGATTGCCAATTTCATAGCCAAAAAGTCCCCCAAACACATTAAAAATTTTCACGGGCACAGCAATTCCTGTGTAAACAGCTGATAACCCAGAAGCAACAATATCGTCTCTCATAAAATCTTGATAATCGCTTTCAAGCTCCGCGAGTGACGAACAATAGTCCGAAAGCGCAAGTGCTGCTTCTATTTGATTAAGTCGAGTCAAATGATACGCAATACCTACATAATCAGCACAAATCCTATCAAGATTTTTAATATGAATATTTTCATTAACGGCCAACCTATCTTCAACTTCAGTTTTATATAAAGACACTGATCTACGCATAGCGCCAAGAAGTTCATCATATGTATTTTGCTGAATGGGTGAGCCATGGCAAAAATCAAAAAGAGCTCTTACAGACTGATGGTGACTATATGATGCCACACCAAGAAATTTCCTGCACGACTCCGTTTTTGTTACATCATCAAGTGTTGCCTTTATCGCATCCACACGCGCTTGTTCTCGCATTGAAAGTTGTTCAGAATAATCATATTTTTTACCCAAGGCAGCTAAATAGTTACCATTTTTATCTACGCGGTTAGCACTGAATTCTTCATTTTTTCGCTGCCAGTATCGTTCCTTTTCCAAAGCCCTCTGCTTTCTCGCTTCTTCTTTAGCTTTTTCCTCAGCAATACGAGCAGCTTCTCTCGCTTTTTCAGCTGCAATTCGAGCTTCTTCTTGGGCCTTTTCCTCAGCCGCACGAGCAGCCGCTCGCCGGTCCTCTTCTTCAATTTTTTCGCGAACTCGTTCTGCGACATAGGGGTGATTTTCTAAAAAAGCTTCATCTGCTTGCGTACGATGCGCAGCTGATTTGTTCAAAATTTGACGGGCACGAGAATCTTTCCGATACCTAATGTCATTATGGAGACTAAAATAATAAGACAAAAACTGTTTATCTATATCTATTCGTTCATCTTGTGGAATATCATCAATTTGATCAATGCGACACTCTAATTTTCTTTGTGCAACTTCCGCAGCACGCATATGCGCATTTTGCTGAGCCTCTATAAATGCCATTCTATCTGGACACTGTTGTTCGATAAACCGGACAACACCAGGATTTTGATGTAAAAAATTTTCGTCCTCATCGGAACGCAATGCTTCTGGTATCGATAAAACCTTAACAACACATTCAAGATTCTCAGCACGCTTAAGCCGCATTCTACCCATTTGGATTTTACGCAAATGCGCTTCACGAAAACGCTCTCGCTCGTTGTCTTCTCGCACTAACTGACGTACAACCTCATTAGCCAAGCCTCTATGCTCTCTTAAAAGATCTTCATCTTCGCAACTAAGGTTATTGCGATCAATTTCTACAATACGAGCAAGCTCCTTCCATAATGCAGATCGTTCAACAGGATCATACTGCCGTACCGGAGGACGGCGTCGAGGACGAGGTCTTTCTTCAGAATCTTCCGAAGCCATCGTTCTTCGAGGTTGAGGAGAAGGATTTACCGGTTGCTCCACAAAAATCACTCTTGGCGCTGGACGGGTAGGTTGCTGAATTGGTGATCGTGGCGATTCTGGTCGAATCGGTGATGGTGGTGAAGTCGGTTGAGAAGAAGTAGGTGATGCAGCAGAAGCCACTGGGGCTTCATCACTTTTCGAAGCCCGTCGTTCATGGTGCTTGAATGGCCTTGTAACTTCTTTTACAATTTTTTTTGTAGCTTGCTCAACACTTTTTGCAGCCCCCTTTAATGCTTGACCAAGTGTTTTATTCATTACTTCTGGCGATCCCTGCTGTTCTGGCCGCGGAATCGTAGGCGTGCTGTCGTGGTTAACTACAACACGAGCTCCAACTCGATTGGCAGATGCATCAGCAGGCTTATCTGTCGATTTATCTTGTAAAGGCAGATCAAGCCTCATATGGTGAACATATTGCGCCTTCTTCTCCATAGAAAAGACTGACGAAAAGCTTCCACCACATAACACTAAAATCGATAATAAAAATCGCTGAAATAACACATTGAAAAACATGACAACCCCTCATTGTATTTATTCATAATTCATAGATATTGAATCTTGACATTTAATGACTATTTGTGTTTATTCTTTTCAGGTTACTAATGAAATTTTATTTGCACAACCGCGTAAAAAGCATGCAAAAATGGCAGCTTTCATACTCATGGTCATGAAAACTACAGGAGCTGGCGGAGGGATCGTTACAACAAGAAAAGGTTTTGCGTTTTCTGCTGTATTTTCTATGCTAGGTGCCTATGAAAACACAACTATTCAGCACCTACTTATCACTGTTTCTCGTTTTCAGCCTGGCAACGGCGCCTGTACAAGCGGCCACCATGCCGCCGGCAGCACCACAACCAAGCACTGCCGAGCAAACATACGATGGGCTGCTAACCGTCGGGGTCATTGCCAGTTTGGCCGCGCTTCATTACATCAGCGCGCCACCGCACGTCAAAGAAGCCTTTATGAAGCAGCTGCAGCCGCAAGCGCTGCTGTGCAACCTGGTCACCACCTACAGCTCGTGGTTTCTTGCGGCGCTGGCGCACGAGTATGGGCACGCACTCGCTACCAAACTACTGACCGGCGATGAGTGCGTCATTCACCTGGGCACCAACGATGCACGCGCCGAACCATTGATCAAGCTGGGGCCGGTGCACATCGACAGCCTTAACCCACGTCTTGGCGTCACCGAAAACACCACGCAACATGAACGTATCTACAACAAAATCACGTCATCTGTTGGCAAAAATGGCAGCCACGAAGGACTGATCGAATTTTGTAAATCCAAAGAGTTTAAAGATTTTCTTGCCTCTATTCAGCCTGACAGACGAGCACGTGCCGTCATTTTGCTGGCCGGAAGCTTTGCCGGCATTTTGGTGCACCATTGCCTCCAGGCCGTCATCAACCCAAAGCACCATCGTTTTCTGGACAGCATCACCATGAATCAGCTGCTCAACGCTTTCGTTCCCAACAACACTAACGATGCAGCGCTCATTGGCGTTGAATGCCTCAACATCCCACACACAACCCTGGCTAAGCTCAATTGCGTCACCCAGTACGCTATGCTTGCGGGAGAAGTTTATTGTTCCATCAATAATCCGGAAAATACCCCCGATGCGCCGCTGCACAATGCGGTCGTTGTTGGACTGCTCAATTTTTTTCTCCGCGGCTTTCTCCATTTCCACGCCTAATCCCAATTCTTGACTTCCGCCTGCCCATCCTGAAAAAATGGGAGCTGAACGTTGTGCCGTTCGAATGGTCTCCTCGATACAACGTCTCTTCGAGCCGTCACTCGGAGCAATCGGATGAGAATTCCCGCTTGCCCTGAGTAGCAACTGTAGGATGCATATCGAAGGGTCACCACGAACGGTTGTTTGATTCCCCGTTCGTCCCGAGTATTCGCTGTAGTGCAACGAAAGCGAATGTATCGAGGGATACGAACGGAACAAAATTTTAATGGAGAAAGCGTGAAGATCACAAAAATCATCGTACGGTGCATGCTCTGTGCAAGCACCTGGTGGCCATTGGCGCACAGCCAAGACTACCCACCAATCCCGGTCCAAAAAACCGCCCACAAAATAATCATCCCCATCTGCACATCGCTGCCACTGTTTGGCGACTGCAGCATCATCGGGCGACAAATATTATCGGGCATTGAAAATTATTTGCGCGAATACAAGCACTTCACCATCGACACCGGCGAGGAAGAAGGCCAACGAATCATCATCAAACATCTGGTGAACAACAAAGATATCGACGTAGCCGGGCAACAGGCACTTACCGACGCACTCAATCAAACGCCACTCCTACTCGGCCTGGTCAGCACCAGCATGGGGCTGTCACTCATTCCACAACTGAAACAAAAAAAAGTGTGTGCCCTGTTCCCCATCGACGGCGACCAGACATTGCGCAAGCAACACCTGGACAACGTGATTTACTTCCGCCCCTCCCATGAACAGGAGCTGCGCGCGCTGCTTCACTACGCCATCACCATCAAACATAAATTCCCTGTCGCCATTTTATATGAAGCAAGCCCCTGGGGCTTGAACGTTCTTGAATCAGCAAAAAAGATTTTACAGGCTAACAACGTATCCATCGTCAAAACAGCATCGTACGTACAAGGAACCGTTGAAATTGAACAAGCACTGACGCAAATTTCGCACTCCGCGCCAAGCGCTATTTTGTGTTTGGCCAAGCCGCGTCCCGCCTACCACTTTATCAGCAACGCCCTGAACACCGGCCTGAACGAATGTCTGTTTTTGGGCCTGTCAGAACTGAACGTCATTCAAAAGCTACTCAAAACATCCCGCGGCCTTGATATCGCCGTTACATCGGTCGTTCCAAGTATTGATGACACCTCACTGCCCATCGTTCGTGAATACAAAAAAGCAATGCAAAACTTCTTGACCGCGCACGACGACTCGCCCTTTTATCTTGAGGCGTTCATCATGCTGTCGCTGCTCGAATACGGTGTGCAAACAATCAGCGGGCCCATTACCATTCCATCGCTCATCAAATCGTTTGAATCATTACGCGATGTCAATTTTAAAGGTTTAAGACTAACCTTTAATGCAACAGACCGATCGTTATCATCAGCGTTGTGGATCAACCCCGGATTGCAACAACCGTGGATATCGTTTAACCCTCAAGCTGATTAAAAGAGAAATAACATGGTTACCCGCGCAAATCCCTTTTTAAAAGTTTTGGAAATCAAAACTAAATTTTTAGTGTTCGTACTGCTGGTATTTTATATCATTGGCCTATTTTCCATAGTGCTCAGCTCCTTCCGCAGCAACGATCCCATTCCTGATGTTAAAGTTGTTGGGCCAGAGATGCGCAAACAATACCGCGATATTGCAAGTAGCATCAAGGTAGGACTGTATATCAGAAACTTCCCCACTTTTGATTTCTCAACCAATACCTTTATCGTCAACGCCATGGTGTGGTTTGAGTACAACAAAAATGAACTCATGCTCAAAACGATTGATCAATTTTCATTTGAAAACAGCGAAATTATCCGCAAATCCCCACCATACGTCACACTACATGGCGATAAAATGTTGGTGCAATATGATGTAATTTTTCAAACAAAAACAGATATTGACTTTACACGCTTCCCTCTCGATGATCGCCGACTTTCCATTATTCTGACTAATACCTACATCTCACCCAATGAAATGTATTTTGATGATAGTCCAGGAGGATTATCTTTCGCCATTTCTGATAAATTATTTACCTTCGACTGGAAAGTCCATTCACAGCGCAGTATTGTTGGCTATTCACAGCTTTGTTTTGACCAATATAGTAACAACCGCTACATGCTCAGTCCAAAGGCCATCTTTACAATCAACTTTCAAAAACTGGGATTCAACAAAATCTTCCTCATTTTTGTCCCCCTCTTTGCAGCAATCTTCCTTGCCCTTTTTAGCTTTTTGATGAGCTTTAATAATCATTCGGGAAAAGCAACTCTTGGTCTCACCGCTATCACTATGCTGGTCAGCTATCGCTTTGTCATTCAACAATTAAGTCCTCCCGTCGGCTATTTTACGCTCACCGATCGCATTTTTATTTTCTTTCTCTTATTTTCGTTCTTAATTTTTATTTTTAATGTACTTCTGTCACGACAATATTTACAACTTGAAGAACGAACGAAAGTAAAACGAGAAGAACAACCAGAAACTGATCGAGAATACCTGCCACCACGCATCACCGAACGCATCAACAGCATTGCCTATTATACATTTATCATCATTTTTGTTGTCGTTGTCACCCACCTCATACTGGCATAAAGGATGTACTCATGAACACAAAAACACCAAAATCACAACACGCACATTTTTTCATCGAATTACTCGAATGGCTTAAAATAATAGGTACTGGTGCTATTGTTGCTCTCATTATAGTCTTCATCATCTGGCTAATCCCCCAACCGTATTACAAAGATGGTTTTTGTAATTTGGAAGAACTTCAGGAATATGCAATAACTATTGATGAATTTATAAAGATGGAGGGAGAAAACTATAATAATCCAAATTATGAGTCCTATTACCAAGAACATTTTGGTCCAAGTATTACTCGTCCTCTTAAAGAAAAATTAAATTGGATTCTATACACTCTTCACCTCAAACGCCAACCACTTTTTTCTGAAAGTTTTTTTAAAACAATATTAGCAAATGTCACTCAATACCGCAGAGCCAAAGGCTGGCGCGATGATTTTATACAAAAAATTGAAACCTCTTCACAATCAAAGATTGTTGTTTTTGGCCCTGTACAAGGAGCTTTTCATGGGTTAGTACGCGATCTTAGCCAGCTCAAAGCATTGAATATTATTAATGAAAACCTTACAATCACCAACCCAAATTACTATATTGTATTTCTTGGTAATGTTGTTGGTCGATCGCCTTATACTTTAGAAATTTTTTCAATCCTTCTAAGGCTTTTACAACGCAATCCAGAAAATCTTATTTATTTGCGCGGTTCACATGAGTGCAGCGATATATGGAAATTAAACACATTGCGCCGCGAATTAGAGTTACGTGCAAATAGTTTTTCATACAAGCCAATACCGCTCGAAGAAGAAGTTGATTCATTCTTTAATACACTTCCCTGGACACTGTATTGTACCATTCCCTACTTGCCAAACACACAGCTTCATTACTTTAAATGTGCACCACTTATTGAAGATCAACACATTTTGACAATGATTGATGCACCAACGTATGCCAGCTTTCTCATGCAAAAATCCAATGAACGTCTAATAGCGTTTAACTTGAATAATCGCAGCCCTTCCGATCCATCTGCAAATAGCATTACCTCTCTTGCATTAATACGCGGAGTAAAAAAAAGGGAGCTCCTTGAAAAAATAGACGGGTTAAAACTGCTGTCCCCAACCAAAGGCGTTATCACATGGACAGTATTATCTTCGACCTCCGAAGGCATAAGAATAACGGAAAATCTCTTTAACGATTCTTTTACCATTATTCAAGCAGCACAAGATGTAACCCAATGGACTATCAATCTTTATCAACATGATATACGCAATAAAGACAACAAAAATTTCAATAAAACGTCATATAATTTTTTTCTAGGAAATCCCATAAATCATTAAAAAATCGTTCATTCAGTCATATTTCTTAGAATATTTCATTTTTTTCAGCATCTTTTTAGACCTTTTTTGAGTCTAATTTAAAAAAAATAATTTTCAGTTATAATTATTTAGCACAAGTTTCCTTCTAATAGCTGCCATTTGTGTTAAATCATAAAAATAATGTTAGTAAGCAAACTAATAATATTGGGAAATAGTAGATGGATAAGATCAACGCCTTACCAGAAAAATCTCTAACATTAAACTCTCTTCTTCAAGGGCTATCAAACGGCTATATGCTTCAAATTCAAGAAGCTTTAAATTTCATTGCCCAAGGGAATCAAAATCAGCTTTTTTTTCAACCGTTACTGGGCGGCTTATCAAATGCAAAAATCTTTTCATTCGCCATTAATAATAAACAATATGTTCTACGACTGCTTGATGAAGCAGAATCAATAGATATACGGCAATCTGAATTGGCAGCACATCAAATAGGAGCTCAATTAAAAATCGCTCCACAATTATTCTATTTTAAACAAAGCAATCCACTTGTTTTCGTCATAGAATTCATTGATGGACAACTTTTTTCGCAAAAAGATCTTGATAACCCAATCATCGTAAAAAAGCTTATGGAAACAATCAGAAAGTTTCATAATACAGTCCCACCCGTAGCACTTTATCAAAAAACTAAGCTTACATTTATAAATGAGAAAATTGCTGATAACAAAATAAAAAACTACACAATTTTTCCAAGTTGCTTTGATCCATTACACCAACAGCTTCAAGAGACTTGCATCTCAATAGAAACAAAATCACTTCCATGTCATGGTGATCTCAATCCAGAAAATATAATAATCGGAAAAGACGGTAATATTTATTTGCTCGATTGGGCACAAGCAAATATGGACCACCCTTTCATTGATATTGGCTGGCTTGCATGCTTTTCCGCCGCAACCAACAATCACATTACAATTTTATTACAAGAGTATCTTGAGAGACAACCAACCGCCACCGAAGTTTTAGAGATGATACTGCTAAAAAATATCATTCTTTTCCATACGACAATCTTTTGGTTTTCACAGCAAAAAGAAACCGATCAAAAAAAATTGGACCACCTACTCTCACAGCAGCTCAAAAATAATAACGACAACATTTCCGACCTCATCATTACCAAAGATAATCCACTGAAACCTGAAACCGATATCACTATTCACTCTCTACGTTGGCTTAAACAATTTATTCAAAATCGAGAACTATATAAAACGCTTGTAGCTTTCAATGATCCAAAACAATTCAATTTGTGCTGCGAAACAATATCCGAACAAATAAAAACGCAACGCAAACAAGGCAAAATACCAGAAAGCCGTTACCCCTTTATTATCATGCTAGGAGCTTCGGGAGCTGGAAAAACAACAATTGTCAAACAACTTAAAAAACTTGATTCTCGAATCGTGTACATAAAACCATACACCACAAGACCACTACGCCAAGATGAAACTGATAAAATTTCAGTTTCATTAGATGAATTAACTTTACTCAGTAAGCAAGAGCAACTCCTTGAGCGTCAAGGCAATATGACTGATATCGACAATTGTTATGGTGCCTGCTATGGAACCCCAATAACGCCTATTCAAACAGCGTTAGCAAATGGGCAGATCCCCGTACTTGATTTTCCAATAAGCAAAATTGAGGAAGTACAACGCATATTTGGTGAAAGCCTGTTTTGTGTCTACGTCGTACCACCGAATCTTGCGACACTTCAAAAGCGGCTTGCCGCTGATGGACGAGACAAAGAAGGTAAGCGCTTCCAGGGTGCAATCGAAGAGCTCAATCTCTTTGCACAAGGAACATTCAATCATATCATTGATAAAGTGATTATTAGTTATGATGGATGTATCGAATCGTATGCCCAAGAGATCTTAGATGAAATTGGTGGTGTAAAAACCAAACGTATTTCTTTCAAAACGTGGTCACCCTACAGAGTCTTATCCAAACTAATTCAAGCACACATCCACTCTGGATTCATTAAAAATGAAGCTTCAATTAAAACAGAACTCTGCAAATAACCAACGAGAGCTAAATCTACCCAGCAATACTAGACGTTGCATCCGAACTTGTACGCATGGCAAACGGAAGTGCTTCATGGAACCGCGTAAGCGTTTTGTTAACGCTCTCAAACTGCTCCTGTTGTGGCGCGGAGCCTTTTAGATTCCAGTCCCCTACCTTAAACTTAAGCTGAATACCAAGCGACTGGCCCTTGTAGCTCATAATTCCGCCGGGCTTAAGCATATCACTCAGTCCCGTTTTGTACGTCAATGGAATATCCTGGCCGAGTACCACGCCCGTAGGCAATTTGGTGCCACGACCGGGAATGAGAAAATACCCTTCTTTGGTATGAACAATCTCATACAAATGGCCTTGAATCGTTGGATTTTGGCGCAAGTACGGCCCCTTCCACTTTTTTGGATGGGCTAGGTTTAAGCAGCCAACCATGGAGCCTGAAAATTTTTCGACCGTTAAAAAGTCGATCAGCGCCGAAGATGAACGAATACTTAAGATGTTGCAGTCACGGTCGATGGTTCCAAGAATTTTTTCAATTTTGACCAAATCATCGTGAATTGTTGAAACCAATACCATTGAACGATCTTGAAATACGCGGTAGAAAAAGACTAAAAGCAAAAACGTCAGTATGGAGCCGCTGAAAACAACAAAATATTTTTGCAGGTGCGACCAAAGCGGCATCATTGTTCGCTCGACCTTCTGATCAACCCTCTCTAAAAAATCATCAATGTTTTTCATCGACCATCCCCCCGGCAATGATTGGATCAATTTCCCCTTTTGTTCTGATTGATACTACACAATTGATTGGCAGGAAAGAAAGCTTTCGCAAAAGAGCCTCAGTTTGGCGTGTCGGGCACGTCAAAGATCTTTGTGCCGTGGCACCACGTAATAGCGGCCCACTTGGGTGTTCCATGCGATAAATACCGTCCACTCATCAATCCAGCGACGATCAAACACAAATGAAATATCGGACGCACAATCGGCATCAGCCAGCACATTGATTTTAAATTTGCCAACCGAACAGTCATACCACACACCCTCCTGATACGGCACACTAGTCCATTCGTAGGCACCATCCTTGGCCGACCAGGCAATAGGAAACTCAGAAAATCGCAGCCACCAACCACAATGTTCATCGCATGATTGTAACCGAAAACCACCGGGAATTGCCTGCACCTGACTTGCTACCGCTGTTGTTCGGTACGCCTTGCGGCACCCCATGCAGCCAAATTCGGCCAGCGTCGCGAACGGGTCGCACACCACCTGCGTATCACGTGAATGACAATACGACTGGAAAACACTTTGAATGTCGGGAACAAACGGCGAACTAATCACCACAAAGCGCGTTGCCGGATCAAACTGACAGCGCCCCAAAAAGTCATCAAATCGTTGTTTGTAAGCAACACGCTGACTTGCGGTTTGCTTGAGTCCGTAATAATTTTTCAGCGCGCCCCGTCCGGTGAACCATACCGCTATGCCAAGCGCAACCAATGATGTAAAGCGCATAAAAAAACTATTTAAATAACGGTGGGCGGCATAAATTGCATACATACCGATAAAAATAATGAACGGATAGGCGCCACTAACATAACGGGCTGTTGGATAGGTTAACACCCCAGGCCAGGTCATGCACACCAGACCAAAGAGCAACCACACCAGGATGCCGCGGTGATAATAAAACGCCGCACAGACAAACATAACTACCAGCATAACAATGGCAAAAACAGTCCATCGCTGCCACTGGTCGGCAAGCGTCATATTGCCCAGCGCCTGGAACCACGAAGCGAACTGTGAAATAAAACCGTCAAAAAACGACTGCGACTGCGTGGTAGCCGTAAAGGAATGAATCTTTTCTAGCACCACTGCAGGCCGATGCACCAATGTATCAACCACATGCTGCTTATCCTGCACATAATGAGCAATAGTTGGATAGCGCAGCGCAATATTGCGAATGGTACGCGGCACACTGTACACCCCAAAGGCCCACAGCCGAATGAGTGCATACAGTCCATTAACCACAAAGAAGATCCACGTGTAATGCAGTGCACGACGCGCGCGCACCCGCCAGCGCCGTTGCGAATCAGTCAAAAAAATGTATGCGGCGCCAAAAAACCAGAATGGCAACAAAATGCCCGCCTCACGCGAAAGCAGGGAACACAAGAAAAAAAAACCGGCTAGCACGTACCAGGTATTGCGCCACGCTCGCCTTACTTCGGTGGCATAGGCATAAAAACACATACTGGTCAGCAACAGAAAAAACATCATCAAACTAATTTGTACAGTACCTATCCACGTCAGCCACGAAACATCGGGATAAAAAGCAAACAGCAGGCCAGAGACCAACGAAAGATTAATCGGCAGCCATACGCTGCAAATCATAAAAAACAGCGCCGTGTTGGCGGCATGAAACGCCACATGCGTCAAGTAGTAAGCCCAGGGGTTGGTGCCACAAACAGCATAGATGCATGAGAAAATGACATTTTGGATGGGCCGCAAGAAACCGGAGAATACGTTAGGCACAGTACGTTGATAATTGCACGGCGTAATGAAGGAGCGACAATCGGACGAAAACACACGTACAAAATCGTGCCAACTGTCGATAATACCATTTAAAATAACGCCAAGATCGTCCTCACGAAACCAAAACGTATCCACCGCACAGCCAAAAACAATCACGACGAGGACAAATAAAATCAAACTATATACCAGCCTCTGACGCCATTCCGGCCTCTGAACGATGAGCATGCTGTTTCTCCTGTTTCTTTATAAAGGACGATACGTCACGAACGGCCTCGACTCGATCTTGAGCGACCACCAGCAGCGCCTCATCCGTTTCGACAACACACACATTATCAACGCCAACAAATGCAACAACCTTTTTTGACGAACAGGCCAAATTGTTGGTTGCATCAACGTTAATAATTTGTGCTGCTGACTCTTTTTCATGCTGCGCTTTCAACATCAAAAATGATGGCAACGTCCCAACATCGTGCCATTCAAACTGTGCTGGAAAGACGACCACTTTATCACTTTTTTCTAAAATTGCATGATCTAATGAAATAGTTGGCAGCTGATCGTACCCTTTTTCATTTTTTTTGTACGCAACCATCGCATCATGCACATCCGGCGCCCACTGAATAAATTGATCAATAAATGTTTTGGCGCGTCCAACAAAAACACCGGTATTCCATAACATATCGTTTTGCTCGAGATAGGTTTGGGCCTGTTCCTTGTGCGGCTTTTCGTGAAATTTTTGTACCGGAAAGCATGCCCAACCAGGCACAAGCCCTGCAAGGTTGTATTGAATGTAGCCATAGCTAGTAGCAGGGTAGGTTGGTTTCACGCCAAGTAAAACCAATTTGTCATAGCATGAAGCAAAGGCTATTGACGCCCACAGCAATGAAACAAATTTTTCTGCTTCAGGAATAAAATGATCGGATGGCAACACAACAACCACCGCATCTTCATTTTTTTCGTACACTTCCAAACAGCTGAGCAAAATCGCTGGCGCGGTGTTGTGTCCTTCTGGTTCGGTCAGCACCGTAGCCTGTTTGCCTACCAACTTTTTGATTGGCTCTTGCAAATCAGCATTGGTTGACACGATGATATGATTTTTATTTTTTGCCAGCGCCTGCACACGTTGCAGGGTTTGCTCAAGTAATGATATCCCATTAATAAATGGAATTAATTGTTTTGGGCGCAAATACGAACTAAGCGGCCACAAACGCTCACCACTACCCCCGGCAAGAACCACAAAAAAAGCATCTTTCATCACATAACCTTTCTAGACGTAAATTGTTGATCAAAACATACTGCAAACCCAACCGCAGCCAAAACAATAAGCGCATATTCAAACATCATGCGAAAGCGGGCACAGCCGTCGTGGCCAGTAATCAAAGAAAAATACAGAATGGTGCACACAAACAGCACAAAAATCGCATACTTCCTTCGTCGCCACACAGCCCACAGCCCACACAAACACAACACATACCTCACTAATGCAAACAGCGCTTCAAAAACACCTACTGCAATGACCCATGGCTTAGTCGCCCCCGCTGTGATGTAAGCCCAGACGCGTTGAGGCATGGTTCCAGCCATTTTGAAAAATGAAATGCTACCGCCATGAACCAGCGGTTGAACAAGCACTTTTAGATTGGTTGTGTAAAGACCTGCGTAGGTTTTGACAACATTGAGCATCCAAACATATGCGAACAACCATGGTTTGCGCACCGCTGCGTGCCAAAACATTTTTCCAACTACTGCACAATCATGCTTGCCATGCGAAAGTGCCAGTAGTTTGTTGCGTTCGATATCTGATGTTGTACCATTTTCATACGCCAGCACATTGGGGAAAAACCAGTAGTACACATTGACGCGATCAAGCGTACTCACGGCAAAATTGCCAAAGGTCACATAATTGTAGGTCATGTAACTGACAACCGGCACATAAAAGAAAAATACACACAGCAGGCACTGCTTGAGGCGCACATGCCAGGGAATAGTTACCAGACAAGCAAGGAAACACAGCATGATAGCAATAAAAAAAAGTGCTGCCGGCTTGATGATGATTGAACAGCCAAGCGCAAAAGCAGCAGCGCACAATGCCCGCAGGTTGTACTGCTGTGTCACAAACGCCAAAAATCGTTCAAAAAAAATCAGAAGTAAGAACGACAGAACTAACTCTGTCAGCACAAACTGCACAAAGGTATAATAGCCAAGACTCAGGCAAAAAAACAATGCTGCCAACCATGCCGCACTATTTCCACCAATCCGATAGGCAATACGCATCATCAAAAAGCATGAAAATAATGCAAGCAAGAGCTGAAAGACAATAATAACATTCGTAGAAACCCCACATAATTTATAAAGCACACCAATGATTGCCGCATAACCAAGGGCATAATACGGTTGGTCCGGCTTTTGTGCAGAAATAAATTTATTCGTACGCGCAAACCACAATCCACGTTCAAGATAGGCTTTGGAATCGACGTCACAATGAGGCTCAGGGCCAGAAACTTGTTTGTAGAGCACCCATGACAACAGGCAGAAAACGAGGCTGGCGCAGACAAACACACCATAAAATTGCTTAGCGTCGAGCTTCATACATACCACGCGAGAAAGCCCACATTTGCTGAAGAACCCAATTTTGCACCGCTCGATGAAGTTGGCTTGCATTTGCAGAAGCATCAACACCGCCTACCACATTGCTGTGCATCGCGCCACAAGCAAGCTCCTGAAAATAGGCAGGAAAGCACTTTCCATGCGCAAACCAACGGAAGGTTGGCGCGGCAAAACCAACTTTTGGCCGATAGATAACATCGTTCGGCAAAAAGTTCTCGGCAACTTTTTTTAGAAGGTACTTCGTTTGATTATTTTTAAAACGATAGCGCAACGGCACGTTAAGCATGAATTCAATCAGCATATGATCCAAGTATGGCTCACGCGCTTCAATGCCGACAGCCATCGACATTTTGTCAGCACGCATCAGCAACAATTCAGGCAATCGCTGCTTCAGTTCAATATAAAGCATTTGTTTGCCAATATCTGCCTGCGGATCAACCTCATGCAAACGTTGAAGGTGATACTGAATAATCGCGTAACTATCAAAATCTTGCCGCAAGCCTGGATACATTTGATCAATGATAGGGTCATAATGCGGAACATTTCCGGCAGGAAAAATTGTTTGTTTTTGCTGTTCGCTAAATGCAATTGCACCGCCCCAAAAGGGGCAACGACCCTGCGCCCAATTGCTGATAAAATCGGCACGTAGCGGACGCGCTGCAAATAACGGTTGACTGGCTGATGCAACAAATTGCCGCGCACGCGCCGGGACAAATGAAAACGGCTTGTACAATCGACGATAGAATGAGGCGTAATAACCATAGGAAGGATAACCAAAAAACAATTCATCTGCGCCCTCACCTACCTGCACCACTTTCATGCCATTTGCACGCGCAAGCGCTGAAACGTAATAAAACGGAATGCAAACACAATCTGCCAGAGGCTCGTCAAGCGCATACAACATACGCTCATAAAAATCGAATGCTTCTTGTTCCGAAATCACCGTCTCGTGGTGATCGGTATTAAACTGCGTAGCAATGCGTCGAGCCGCCGCGCGCTCATCATGCTCGTCACCTGCGCAGGCAATGGTAAATGTTTTGATACGCGATGAATACTGAGACATGAGCGCTACATTCAAGCTTGAATCAAGTCCCCCTGAAAGATACGCACCGACCGGAACATCTGCCACCATGCGTTTTTTGACCGACTCTGTCAAAAGATGGGTGATACGTTGAATGCAAAAATCTTCTGAATCATAATCGCGTTGTTCAGCAGCAGAAATAGCTTTAAGCGGACTATACCACTCGTGAAATGAAATGCGTTTGTGCACGTCAATTTCAGCATAAAATCCTGCTGGCAATTTATAAATTCCATCAAACATAGTCCATGGCGCTGGTGCAACCATAAACGTCAAATAGTGATACGCTGCATACTGATTAATTTTTTGTGAAATCCATGGTAACGGCCAGAAGGCTTTGATTTCTGACGCAAAGCTAAGCATCCCACCCTGTAATGAGAAATACAATGGCTTGACGCCAATACGATCGCGAATCAAATACCCAACATTGGTACGCAGATCAAACAAAGCAATGGCAAACATTCCTTCCAGCCGCTCAAGAAATGAAATGCCCCAGGCGTGATACGCATTTATGATAACCTCAGTGTCCGACGTAGAAAAAAATTGATAACCACATTGTTCAAGCTCGCGTCGCATTGCTTGGTAATTATAAATTTCACCGTTAAAGCACAAAACAATGTTGTGCTGCTTGTGGTGCATTGGCTGATTGCCTGCTTCTGAAAGATCGATGATTGAAAGACGTCGTGACGCAAGACCAAGCTGCAAATCTGGCGACGTCCATATGCCCGACGAGTCAGGACCGCGATGCGCAATACGCTGCTGCATGCCATCAAGCAATTTGATCATTTCTGTTTCAGAAAGAACTGGACGCTGAATATTGTAAAACCCCATTATGCCGCACACAATTCAGCCTTCCATGCTGTTAGGTCAAAAACACAGAATCAACAGTATTTTGTTTTGTTTGCGATGAAGATCGCACCTCGTGCTCAAGCGCCTTATCAACCGCCTCCATCGCAGATAACATTGCAACATCCATGTTGTTATAGCAGTGCATACCATTGCGTCCCATTAATTGAAGATTGGAAAACTGTGCAAGATAATTGAGAACGGTATTCAAGCACGATTGATAGTTCTCGTCATACATAGGGTAAGCATCAGGTACACGCGTAACCATGCCATCAAGAATCTGATCATCCTGCACAAGGCCAATTTGTACCAGTTCCCGTTTGCCAAGATCTAGCAATTCTTGATCGCTCATGGCCCACAACGGGCCGTCCGTAAAGGTAAAATATTCAAGTTCGAGAGCAGAATGTTTGGTCGCATCATCGACCATGCACTCTGAAAAATTATTCATGTTGCCAAAACGCGTTAACAACACTTCACGTTCATGAACATAAACCCAATGATCGGGACACACCGACATTTTATTGATCACTAAATTTACGGTAATCATACCGCGATACCGTAGTTGCTTTGCTGCCTCAATGACATCGACAGGAGGCAACGGATCCATTGAAAGAATCAATTGTCGCAGTGGCATTGAAGAAAACAGATAATCAACAGCATGCGACTGAAGTTTTTTGACGACAGCATCTGTTGTCGACTGCGTCAACACTGCAATAATTGTGTTATCTTGATGCTGAATTCCAACTACTTCATTGTCCACAAGCAATGAACCTGGCTGACGTTTAACAATATGATCAGCAACCCGCTCCCACAAAGTGCCTGAACCTCGTGATGGATAATAAAATGCATCAGAAATCGTACGCGGTTTATTTTTTGTAAATAACCACCCAAAAAAAGCGTAAAAAATTGCCTTCGACAAATCAAAGCTCTTAATCCGCTGCGCAGCCCAATCGGCTGAGATCTTGTCACAAGGAATTCCCCACAACTTTTCGGTGTATGTTTTGAAAAAAATTGAAAAGAGGCGATAGCCAAATTTATTGGTCACCCAATCTTGAAATGACATCACTGGTTTGATTGGGAAAAAACGAACTTTGACGTAGTTAGCAACACAACGTAAGCATTCACCAATGCTCAACCCTTGCATTACATTAAAAGGTTTTAACGGATAATGAAAAAAATGTTTCTTGTAATAAATCCGTGTAAAGCGCTTTTTTTGAGCAAAATCATCACTCATGATGGCCATCCACCATGACAAAATTTTGTCTGATTCGGTGATGTAGTGGTGCGGACCAATATCAAACCGACAGCCTTTGAATTCGGTCGTTTTGGCAAGCCCCCCAACAACAGAATCTTTTTCAAGAATCGTAACAAAAAATTTATTAGTTTTGAGCAGTTCAATACCGGCAGTCAAACCCGCTGGTCCAGCACCAATGATAAGCGCTTGCTTTTTGGTTGATTTTTTCATTCCACTCTCTTTCCCATTGCTCCATTCATCCAAAATGATACAGCTAACATAATGAAAAATGGCTCAATTGGCAAACGCAACCTCGCGTAGCCACAAACGCAGGAAAGTCCAATCAACACGGCGCTTACACACCACAGGTACCACAACGTTGGTGTAACTTTCTTTCGTCGTCGCAGCGTGTGCACCAACCATCCAAGTACTCCCATCATGATAAAAAAGTGCATAAGCAATTCAACATAAATAACCCACGCAATCATGCGATTATGTACCGAAGGCCACAGAAAACGCATAAGCATACTTTTCCAAGATCGTTGCGTATCGTAGGGCGGCAACTGACCACCTGAATCAATACACAACAGCTCAGATGAATACAATGACAAAACCGTTTTTACCATATTGATGCAACACAATTGCATTGTCTGAAGTGGATGAGAAAACATGATGCCAATGGCATAATGCTCAGCGATCGCTGAACGTTCATATTCGTGCAACGCACGATGTTTTACCGCTCGCTCATGCGCCAGAAGAGCCTCATACTCCGCATATATTTGACGCTGTGCTTGCTGATACGAAATATGCTGTGCTGTCATCACAACACGACTGGCACCATGATTGAGAAAATGAGGGCCGGGAAGCGTGTGCAAAAATAACCCGCCGGCAATAAACCAATTACGTGCCAGCCACATACTAACAACCAGTAGCCATGTTGCACACAACATGCCAGCAGCTACAAACTTACTGCGTCGTTCGTATGGTTCGATACATTTTACTCGCCCTTCGTCCCTCGACTCGCTCGGGACAGGATCTCGTAAAACACTCACCACGAACGGATTTCTTACTCCCCGTTCGCCCTGAGTGATTTGCGTAGCAAATCGTATCGAAGGGTGCGAACCTAAACATTTGCACAAAAAAATAAACAGAATACTCAACACAACAATCCATACTCCCACCGGCCGAATCAGCGACGCGCACCCAAGCATCAGTCCTGCACCGGCCATGACTCGCCATGAACAATCGCGCATGGCATACAAAAAGAAAATCAAAAAAAGTAGAAAGAAAAAAGCAAACAGCGTTTCCGACATCACTAACCCCGCAAAGGTCACAAAGCCTACATGCACAGCACTCACAGCTGAAGCCAAAAACGCAATAGTAGTCGCCTGTGGAAACACCAATAAACTCAGCAGGAAAATAAGGATGGGAATCAGGCTCGCAAGCACAATTTGTACCAGAAGCGCCAGCGTAACGTTGGTGTCACCACAGGCATATAACAGTGCTAAAAAAACAGGATAGCCAGGTAAACGATAACAGTGCGCCGAACCATCAGCATTAGTAAATCCGTTGCCGTTACTAAGAGCACATGCCACATCATGATAATGCCCGGAATCAAACGACAGCTGCAATGGATTGTTGTGCAGAAAAGCATAAAAAAATAATAATCGCACCAGTAATGAGGCAATAAAAAGAATGGTTAAAAATACTTTGTGTCGTTTAATCGTCACGCGGAGCAAGCCATCCATACGTCGCACCAATCAGTAAAAAGGGTTCAATGGGCATGCGCAAGCGCGCGCAACCGTAGGCAAGCGTAAGAAATACCACAAGCATCATAATCGGCGCAATAACAAACAAAACGCGTCGTGCACGAACATGACGCCAGGCTCGCAGCACAAACAAAAGCATGCCAAACACAATAAAGAGCGACAGCAAAAGCTCCCAATAAATCACCCCAACAAACCAATTTTTCAACACACGCGGCTGCAAATAAAGCTTTATTTTGAACCACAACGATGCATTAGCCGGATACACCGTACCGCGTGGAACATCCAATAACAATGATGAATACAGCGTCCCGCAGGTTCGCGCTATTTGAATCACTGCATGCTTAAAGGAAATCAACGGATGCGCCCATAACCATTGTTGCGCAAGTTTTTCAGCAACTGAGTATCGTTCTTGCTCATTTAATGTACGACCGCAGAATTTTTCTTGCTGCGCAATGCGCTCGTCCCATTGCTGAAAAAGCTTTTTCTTTGCCTGAAAGTAGTCGCAATGGTCACAATCCATCACCGTGTACGTCGCTGAATATTGTAAAAAATGCAAGCCAGGAAGCGTATGAAAAAACACCGCACCGGTCAGCAAAAAATTACGCGCCAACCATGGCAATACCGTAAGCGTCCAGGCTGCAGCAAAGGTGATACTATTTTTTATTTTATGCTTCATCGGTCCAGTTCCACACAAAAGCATAAGGCTCATGATGACAACAAGATACGGCCCAACGGCACGAACCATAGAAGCACATCCTAAGAGAACGCCAGCAAGCGCAAGCCATTTTTGTGCATAACGGCCAGCAAAAAATACAACCAAGAATAATAAGAAGAGCAGGAGAAATAAGGTTTCTGAGAGCAAAATACCGGCATATGAAACAAAACCAACATGCAGCGCTGCGAGCAATGCCGCAATTTTTGCCACACGCATCATTCCTGGAAAAAAAACAAGCGAGAGCAACCACACTAACAACGGAATAAGACTCGCCACAATCACTTGCGCCCATAAGGCAGCTTCAATGGAATTACCTGACCAGACGTAACTTGCTGCAAGAAATAACGGATAGCCGGGCAGGCGATAAAAACTAAGTTCACCACCATTGGTTGAAATACCGTTACCACTGACAATCTGCGTAGCAATCTCATGATATTGTTGTAAATCATACACCAGCCATTCGGCAATCTGTTGCCGCGTAAACGCAACAAAAAATAGCACGCGAACAAACAGTGAGACTGCCAATAAAAAAATTATGAAACGTTTTTCGTGCTTTGCAGCATTCCACAAATCCATAGCCATCCAACCACTGAAAAAATAATAATGAAGGGTTCAATTGGCATACGCAGACGCGCACAACCATAAGCAAGCGTGATTCCTACAAACATAAGCATCAACGGTAACACTTGCAGCACGACACAACGTAGATGCCGATCGTACCACGTGGCAACCAAACACCACAGCAACCCAAGCAGCAACAGAAACCACATGCCTATTTCCCAATAAATAAGTGGAATGAGCCAGAAGCTTCGCGTCTGTGGCTGTAAAAATCGTAACATCTTCTGCCACAGTGTTGTCTTTTCTGTGTAGTCAGGCCACGTACCGGCATCGGACAACAACGGCTGCGCGCAGTACAAGCCACAACATGTTTTTGCAATTTGGATTGCAGACGTTTTTATTGTCAACCACGGATACTGTTTCAGATAGCCATAAGCCAATGACTCGGCGCAGCAACATCGCTGATAATCGTTGAGCGAGCATCCTTGTTCTTTTTCTTGTTCTGCTATAGCAGCTTGCCACTGTGCAAGAAGCATTGGTCGTACCGTACCATAAGCACAGTGGTCACGCTCCATAATCACCGATGCCGCTGAATATTGAAGAAAATGAAGCCCAGGTAAAGTGTGAAAAAATATCGAACCGGTTAACAAAAAATTACGAATCAACCATGGAGTGACCACAGCACACCAACCGCAAACAATACCAAAGACGTTGGTGCAGCGCGCGATCCAACTGCCCCGCGAGCACAGACCAAGTAAAGCCGTCACTACAATGGCATACAGGCCGATAGGACGGATGAGTGATGCAAGACCCAGCAGCGCACCAGCAACAAACAATCGCCACCATGAACACTTCATTTGTTGTGTACACCACGGTGGCGCAAGGCACGGCAAGCATGTTATAAAAAACAGAAGCAAAAAAATCATGCATAACGTTTCGGACGTCAACATGCCAGCGTAAATAATAAAACCAGCATGCAGACAACTCAGCACGGTTGCTACATAGGCAACTGTGGGCGCCAACGGGAACAGGACACGGGCCAGCAAGAATATTAAGAGCGGAATCAAACACGACAACAGCAGTTGCAACCACAACACACAATCAATGCCGCCACATAGCAAGCCTGCGGCAATAAACAATGGATAGCCAGGAAGCCGATACATTTGCGGTTTTTCATCATTGCCCGCAAAGCCGTTGCCTTGCATTAATTGTTTAGCAATATCGTAATATTGCGTTGAATCAGGGTACATCCACACATTGTCATGCTGACGCATAACAGAGACGAAGAAAAATATGCGAATGACAGAGGCAAGCATACACATCGACAGCAGAAATATTCGATGTTCTGTAATTTGATGTAACAAATTCATACACACCACATTTGAATTTTTTTATACAACCAGCACCAACCACATACCGCAGAAATTAGTATTAAGGGCTCGGCTGGCATTCGCAAACGAGCTCCACCATAAGCAAGTGTCAGTCCAATAAAAAGCACGATAAAAGGCAGCAGTTGTATCACGGCAGCTCGCAGCGCCCCATCAAACGCACCGGCAAGCACAAACAAAAAAAGTCCCACTAACGACAATATGGTTACGAGAATATCCAGGTAAATGTAAGGAATAAGAAATGGCCGCTTCACCTGCGGTATTAAAAATCGTTGTATTTTAGTCCACCACGATGTCGAAGCAGTATACGCCGGCCAGGCCGCATTATCTGCAAGCAAAATAATTGCCGAATAGAGTCCAGCGCAGGTTTTAAAAAGCTCACGACACACATGCTTGCACGCCAACCATGGGTGTTGCAGCACATAGGTAGTAGCAAGGTGCTGACCGCAACAACATTTTTCATATTCATTAAGTGCCCGTTGTTGCACAGATTCTTCATGGCGTATGGCTGTTTCCCACTGTGCAAGCACTTGTGATCGTGCCTTAAGATACAGACAGTGATCACGCTGCTCAACAATGGGCGCTGCAAGGTATTGCAAAAAATGGAGTCCTGGTAACGTGTGGAAAAACAACGCTCCATACAGTAGATAGTTTCGAGCAAGCCATGGCATAACAACAATCAGCCAGCCAACACATACTGTAGCAACACGCCATAACTTTTCATGGCACGTAATCAACAATAGCGCTAACGCAAGCGCAAGAACATAATGCCCAACCGGCCGCATTAATGATGCAACACCAAGTGCAATGCCAGCACACAAAAGCGATGATGCCTGTCCCTGCAACGCTCTGAATAATAAAATAAAAAAAATAAGCAGCATCACCACGGCAAGCAACTCAGTTGCAAACATGCCTGAATAAAGCACAAACCCTGGATGAATACTTGCAACGCATGCTGCAATTATCGCAACTGACCACATCTGAGGCAATACGCTGCGGCTCACATAAAAGATCAGAAGTGGAACAAAACTCGCTATAACAATTTGAACAACCAGAGCTCCCTGCAATCCAAAAAAAACATACAGCGGCGCTAGAAATAACGGATATCCAGGAAGGCGGTATGCTTGCGGAATCCCTGGTTCAAAACAAAAACCATTACTGGCACAAATATTATTGATGAGTTGAAAGTATTGTTCAGAATCGAAGGGAATCCAGGCGTTAGAGCCATATCGCGTAAATGAGAAGAAAAAGAGCAACCGCACCATCAATGAAAAAAAAACCAACCCAATAAGAAAAAGCGTTACTGCTTTGTTTGAGCTTTTATTTTTGAACATCATTGGTCGCACGTTGGAAACGGTGTGCTATTCTCACAGCCCACCAACACCACAACACCATCGCAATAAAACCGCCAACAATTATATTGCACCAAGGATCACCGTTAAAAACGGTACCCAAACGGGCGCCGCATTTTACAGCAATGTACCGCCATTGCTTTGCTGCAACTGCCGATTGGTATAAATCAAGTAAATCACTATGCCGATACCAATACATCAGAAAGATAATGACTCCAGCAACACAAAAATTTGTCACAAGATAACCGTTGGAAAGCACAAAGATCGTCTGTTTTTTTCGTTTGTAGACCGGGTACGTACCGCGCAACATTCTGCAAAGTTGAACAACAACAAATCCAATACATAACGCAGGAATCACAAAATTTCCCAACACCAGTAACACTGGCAGCAAGGCCTGCGACGCACACCATGCCGGCGGCAAAAATTGTGGCAGCCACGACAACGGCGCAAAGCTTAAGCCACTCTGATACGGAACCTCAAGGTTGGATAATGGATTGGCGTAAAAAATTAATGCAAAAACTGTGCATATAAAGGTGTATACCGCCGCCCATCGAGGCAAACACAACAATAAAAAGAACGGTACAAGCCACATCAAATACTGAGGACAAAATCCAGAAAATCCCATGATCAGGGCAAAACTGATGCTCAAAACGCCAAAGATGTCGACCCGTTGTTTGTAGTAAACAACTGCAAGAACCCCAAGCAGCGCAACCAACCAAATACGATTTTTTAGCAGCAATGCTACATAATACAATGCAGAAGGAAATGCGAGCGGTAATCCGTACAGTTGAACACCTTGGTTGCAATAACGCAAGGTCGTATCAATCAGTTCAAGCCAATGGAAACCAAGCGTACTGAAAATGTAAAAACCAATGAGCATCACCATCTTTAAACCGGCAAGCGCCGTCAGTTGCAACAGGCAATAACGCACAAAGTGCGGCTGTTTACCACTTCTAAAAATTTTGACAAACCACCAGAGAAAGGCAACTAGTAAACCGCACAGCGCAACGCTATACACAAGGCATAATGGCCAAATCATCAGCAGCAGCTGTATTAAATCTATTTTAAACATTTTTACTATGGCAAAGTCACAGGCAGCAGCAAACACCCCACTTGTAATAACTATCCAAATAATGCGCCACCACGCACCAAGCTCTTTTGCAATACCTTTTCGTGGTACGAAGAAAAATGGCAAGAAACCAAGCACAACGGTTTTGAGTAACAATGCGTATCCAAACAAAGCCCCAAAAACAAAATATTTGAGGTACGAGTCGGCAAAAAATTCACGCACATAAAAGCTGAGCAATAAAAAAAATAAAAATAATGAATCGTATTGGCCATGGATACAAACAACGATGATAGGCACAGGACATAATGCATACAACCATCCCATCGTCATCATCAAGCGCTTGCCACTCAGCCGTTGCGCACAATCGGCAACAAGTACCGCAATCAACGCATCAAAAAAAATGGGCACTACCTTTGCGCACAAAGCGATCGGTAGCGGCGTAACAATTGAAACAAGTCCTGAAAGCCACAAATAGAAGGTAACAGCCGGAAAGTAATTCCAAAAATAATATTCTGGCAAATTGTTGCCATAGATATATCGTGGAATATTAATAAATGAATTAACATCGCAGCCACCAAAATAAATAGCAGCAAAAAGCGCACGGACAGCACATGCAACAAGAAAAATCCCAACATATTGCCATCGTTTGATCATGTTACTTTTCCCAATAATGTGTCCAAAAATATAATGATAAAATTAACAAGAATGGCTCAATTGGAAGACGCATACGCGCATAGCCACCGGCAAGGGCAATGACAATAAAAAGTGCCATGAACGGCACACAGCGCCACCACGAACAGGCATCATGCCACGGCACAACCGACGAGCACAGAACAAACATAAATCCAAGTAGTAACCCCAACAACACAAAGAAAAAAAGTGCTATCTCAAGCCACACCACTGCCTTAAGAAACCAATTGGTCGTTTGTGGCCAGATATATCGCATGAAGCACGACCACAAGCCTCGTCCTTTGGCGAAATAATCAATAGTTTGACGGCCTGAATCTACATACAAAAGCTCAGCAGAATACAGTGACAAACAAGTTCGCGTGATATCGGTCAACCATGTTTTGACGGTCAGCAGCGGATAACCAGTAAAATAGCGGCGTGCAATTGTTTCGTGCACATAACATTTTTCAATTTCATTCAATGGCTTTCCATTTTGTTCTGCACGCTCTTTCATGAGGGTTTTCACCTCTGCTGCAAGGTGATCACGCGCCTGCTGATACGAACAATCGTGCGCATACATGGCAACGCGTGCTGCAGACAAATACATAAAATGCCCGCCAGGCAAGGTGTGAAAAAATACGTGCCCAAGCAACATATAGTTGCGCACAAGCCAAAATGCAACAACAAAGAACCATGCAATAAAAAGCGCAATCATACCACGTAGTCTTGCTCGCCAAGAAGCACGCGAAAATAACACCAACAGCAACGCGACACCTAAAAGATAATGGCCAACCGGGCGTACCAGGCTGGCCATTCCTAAAAACAAGCCACTGAGTAGAAAAAGACCACTCCGTTCTTCAACAGCTCGAACGCTGCACAGCTTTTTTGATTGTTTACTATGCACACGCTCGTGAAAGGGCTCAAATGAAGGAACACTCATGGCCGAATCAGGCAACCACGCCATCATGTCAGGATTGCAATAACATTCATGTACCAATCCCTTTTGGATCTTTGCATCGCAAAACCAAAGATGTACGGCAGAGAAAAAGCACAACACAAAAAGTAAAAACAATACAATGAAAAGTGACTCGGTCATGAAAAAGCCACTATAGAGTACAAGACCAAGGTGCACCGCGCCGCATCCACCGGCGATATGAGCTAACCAACGCCGACGCGGAAACAGCACACGTGAGAGTAAAAAAATTAATACGGGAATGCAGGAAGCAAGTACGACCTGTACCCACAACGCTGCAAGAGGATTGTCTCCAAAAACTTTATAAAAGAATGCAACAAAGAGCGGATACCCTGGAACACGATAAAAATTGGGCTCTCCTGATGGCAAACTAATGCCCTTTTCAGACGCAATACCTTGCGCAATGGCATGATACGTTGGTGAATCAACCTGCCAATATTTGTTGTCGGGACATAAATAAAAATGAAAAACAAGACTGCGAATAAGAAACGAAACCAGAAAAAGAACGCCAAGAAAACGTTTGTCCTTTGCGGCTAAAACAATCATGTCAACCCACTCTCCAGCGATGTTACTACTCTTCCTAAAATCCAGTTCAGCTTAGCCCAACAAACAACAAACGCAAGCAAAAATTACGATGCAGTCGCTGTTTGCGTCTTGACTGTTCGCTTTGCAATATGCTTACATCGTTGTTGTTCCCAGATCCATGCATCACGAATAATTGTCTGCAAATCGGACCGTTCTGGCTTCCAACCAAGAACCTCTAATGCTTTACCAGATTGTGCAACCAACGTTGATACATCACCTGGACGGCGCTTAACAGTTTCAGTTATCAGCTTTTGCTTGCATACGTCTTGCGCAACACCAACCAACTGCCGCACCGAATAACCAGTTCCTGAGCCAAGATTGAAAGCATCAGATGTCCCGCCACAAGAAATATGTCCAAGCGCTTGCACATGAGCGCGAGCAATATCGTGCACATGAACATAATCACGTACACACGTTCCGTCGAACGTATCATAATCATCGCCAAAAATAGTAAATGTTTCACGTAACAACATTGCACGTAAGAGTAACGGCAGCACATGTGTTTCAGGATTGTGACATTCGCCAATATTGTGTTCGGGCACAGCACCTGCGGCATTAAAATAGCGCAGCGCAACATAGGAAAAATCAAACGCTCGAGCAAAGTCTTGCAACATATATTCAACAGCTAGCTTAGTTTTGCCATAGGGACTGAGCGGCGCAAATGGATGTTTTTCATCCATCGGAACATACAACGGATTTCCATAAACCGCGCAGCTTGAAGAGAATATTATCTTTTTTACGTTGTGCATTCGCATTGTTTCAAGCAATATCAGTGATTGAGCAACATTATTGTCATAAAAAAGTTCTGGACGAATGACAGATTGACCAACTTCAATCAAGCCTGCAAAATGCATGACTGCATCGAATTCATATTCCCGAAACAATGCCCGCAAGACAGCCTTGTTTCCAACATCACCCTTAATAATTCGAGCCCACGACGGCGAAAACGTTTGCTTATGGACCAATTTGTCGATAATAACAATATCGTAGTCCAGTTCATGCAAGAGCTGTGCCGTCACCGATCCAATGTACCCCAGCCCACCAGTTAAAAGTATGGTCTTTTTCATTGCCTATCCACCCTTTAGAGACGAATCAACCGTGATAATTTCATACAGTATAACAGAATGCGGATAAACACGAACCAAAACGCAGAGGGGCTTTTGCTTATTTTGACTGAATAAGGTAAAATCAGGATTGCTTTTTTATATAATTGTATCCCACCAAACATGAGTATGGTTTATGAAAACATCTGATAACAAAAAAAACGACGAAATCGAAACAATTACCCAACAATCTGCAACTGAAGAAGCACATACACACGAGACGACGGAAGATGTTGCAGCAGCACTTGAACAAGAAAAAAAAGAACCACGTAAAGATATTACCGTTACCACCCTACCCGAAAATTTAACACAGGCAGTACGCACAGCCGTTACCCAGCTGACCAAATTAATTGAAGATCTTATTCACCAAAAAACAGATCTTTCACAAAAGCTGGAAATGCTCTCAACAAAGCTAAAAACTTTACAAGAATCAAAAAGCGTCAACATCAACAAAAAACATTTGCAGAATACCGTTGAACGTACGGTGTATCACATGTTCATTCTTGATTCGATGACTAAAGAGCTCAACAATGACATTGCAGCCTATGAAGCGTTACTATCATCAACCCCACCAGCAACATTCTCTGTACTTGAAACCGAACCGGACAATTTTGAAGAATGCATTGCTAAACGAATGGGTTTAATCAAGCGTTTTACCAAAACACTGCAACGCAACTTCACCATCACCTATTCACGCTGCGCAGTTGAGCTAGATATCTTTGTTAAAGAATTTAGTTATATCGAACTTGTACTGAAAAACGAAAAACACCGTAAGCCATCAGCTTCGTAAAAACGTTACAATATCGGCTTGCTTAACGCTTGTCGTCGCACCGGTTTGCATATTTTTTACTGAAATGACGCCTTGTTTCTGTTCATCGGGGCCAATAATGAGGGCAAATTTTGCACCAAGTTTGTTGGCCTTTTTCATTTGATTCGAAATTGAAGCTTGTTCAACCAACACCTCCGCAGCCAATGAACGCGATTGCAATTCATATGCCAACAAAAGTGCTAACGGAACTTGTTCTTCAGCGAATGGAATAATGACATGAAGCGCCGGTTGCTGTGGCAACGTCAATTTATTCAAATGTTGCTCCAAAATCATGGTCAAACGACGCATACCAATACCAACGCCAATAGAAGGAAGCACTTTGTCGTCGCCGATTTCTTTTCCTAAATCATAACGTCCACCACCACATAATGCATTTTGTGCACCTAAATCATTGGACGTAAATTCAAACACTGTGTGATTGTAATAATCAAGACCTCGGACCAGCATTGGATCAACAATATAATTGACCGAAAGCACCTTGAGTAAGTGCTGCAATTTTTCCCATTCAGCGGCACAAGCACCACACAAGTGATCGGTAATTTTAGGTGCTTTGGCATAAATGCCTTGGCACACTTCGCTCTTGCAGTCGAACACACGAAGCGTATTTCTGTCCATGCGTACAACACATGTTGGGCAAATGCGAGATTTTTCGCCTTCCAAAAATGCATACAACGCCTGTTTGTGATTTTTACGATCTTCAGGGCACCCAAGGAAGTTCAGTTTTACCACATAATTTTCTAGCTTAAATACATCCCCAAAAAGGCTATCAAGCATCTTGAGAAAATGCGCATCGTGAGCAATCGATGAAATATTAATATTCTCGATACTCAATTGATTAAATTGTCTCCAGCGACCCTTTTGTGGACGTTCGTGACGGAACATAGGACCATGTACAAACACTTTCCACGGTGATTGTTGCACACCATTTTCGATATACGCACGAATGATCGATGCCGTTGCCTCTGGGCGCAAGCAGATGTTTTCGCCACCAGCAGTTTGAAATGTATACATTTCTTTAGAAACAATATCCGTTTCCTGCCCAACCGCACGAACAAACAATTCAGTTGGTTCCAAGATTGGGGTGTCGATTTCATGAAAGTTATAGGCAACAAGATGATGCTTGATTTGATCAAGTACAAAATTATAAAGTTCAACATTCAAAATGTCTTCGGTACCACGTACTCGAGTAATCATAAAAAGCTCCTTGCCTTAACAATTCATGCAAAAAACTACACTGCCCTTCATTGTAACAGAGTTTGCAGTATTTAACAGCCAAGCCATAGTCCCACTACAATTTTTTATCACACATCTCCGCAAGCCAACAAAAAAATTTTGAATAGAAAGATTTTTTTAGAACCCTATGCTAGCTGTTTCGACCACCTACAGGCCGCAAAATAAGCCTTTGCGCAACTGACCGATTTTGGGACAGCCTTTTTTGAAAAATTCTTCAGGCTGAAATCTAGTCACTTAAACAAAAATGGACCGAAACACTGTGAGAATCAACAAAAACCAGCCTTCGCACACCAGTTACCAACAAAGTTGTTAGTAACTGGTTTTCAAGAAAACCTAAACCAGCATCCTACCCATCGAAGAACAAACTGTTTCATTTTGACACAAAAAAAATTTGTCCATCAAATGCCCGGTTCCGAGCAATTAACATAATATTAGTATTTTACGACATAAAGAGGGATTAATCGCTTGAAAACCTTAGGAACTCAATCAAAGCTGCCGAATGATAATTTCCAAAGCTCTTGCGTTGGTATCAATAATTTTTTGGTAATAAATTATGGTTCGAGCTTTCTTTTCTGGCACGCTACCTTTGTAACGCACCTTCATCTCATACGTATAGCGATGTAACCGCACACGTTCACGATACACATCTGCCAAAAGCTCCTTGGTTAAATCGCGGTCAATACGAACTTTTGCACCATCCGGACCAAATTGTTCCTTAAACGCAGAACGCACTTTCTGGCATTGATCAACGATCGCCAACATTCGAGTATAGTTGTAACGCAGATTAATCGATCCATTTTCTGACTCAGACTGTCCCGTAAGTGTCTCAGGCAAGACAACACCAGAATCAAACAAAATTTTATACCCCTTACGGACAATAAGAAGGGTTATTGCAACACTGAGCGCAAACATAATACTTTTTTTTATGGACACCATAAAAACCTCAACCCTCTTCATCTCAAGGTCCATACAGAGACCCCTTTCTATTACTAATTGTAAACTTTTTTATCAGCTAAAAGCCATAAAAATCGATTTTACCCCTTGCTTTTCAAAAAACTTTTCTACTTGTAACCAATACCCCTCCCCCTTTTGACAATGAATTAAACTTTCGACACGCTTTGGGCAGCTTTTTGAAAAAGCACGAATATTGTGACAATTTTTGTACATTTTTCCACATTTAACCTGCGAAAGTATAAAAAATGGCTATTCTCGTCGTCACCCTTGGTATCATTTTTGCTCTCTTTTCCGCCCTTGTTCTCAGCTACATCTCCATAGCGACCATGGTGGGCCCATGGATTGCACCAACCTTGGTTTTGATAGGATTTAGCCTCATTTCGCTTATTCGCCTCAAATTACCATCACAAAAGCTTACTGAATCACTTGCATGGATGCAGGCAATCGGCGCAGGAGGTGGCATTATTGCAACAGGCGTTGGCTTTGCATTACCAATGCTTTATTTTTTGTCGCCAGAGGCGTTTGGGTTATGGATCAAAAATCCACTTAATTTCTGTCTTTCGATTACCGGCCTGTGCCTGACTGCTGGCGGATTAGGGCTCTGGATTGCTCGTTGGTGGAAACCAGCATTCTCCGAAAAAGCTGGGTACAGCTTTCCAGTCAGCACCCTCACGTATAATGTCATCACCTCACAGTCGCAACCACAACAAGCTCGCCATTTTTTATTCGGCAGCGTAGGCACACTCGCACTCTGCTTCTTCCGCGACGGATTTGCACGTTTTGCAGGACTTTTGTCTAAAACCTATTATCTTGTTCCTTCATGGTGCGGCCATGAACTAGCACTCAGTCTGTGGCCAAGCCTTTGGGCTATAGGCCTGAGCGTCGGCATTTCTATTGCTATGCCACTTTTCATTGGATTGGTTGCCAAATATGTCCTCATTCTCCCTTTGGCCAACCACGCCACCCTATTGCCATTCAAACTGTTTAATCCAGTCGCTCCAGAAACACTCATAACCGGATTTTGCAGCGGATTGATCGCCTGTGAGCTCATTTTGGCGCTTCCCAAATATGCCAAAAAGTGGGTCCAAAGCGTAGTATCATTAATCAAAAACCCTCAGACACTCTTCCTGTCGCTCAAAAGCACCAATCACAGCTTATTTGAACACTCAAAAGACACGCCCCGCAGCTCATTTATCGAACTTGCAGTGGTTGCAACAGGCACCTTGGCACTTTTGTGGTATTTTGGCTTTTCATTGATGAGCCAGGCACTTCTTATCATTTTCACACTGCTTGCCACCTATGCCATTTGCCAAATTGGCGGGAAAATAGGCATGGTTCCCTTTGGTCGGTTTTCAACATTTATTGTCGTTCCCATGCTCCTGCTGTTCAAACTTAACCCAATTCAAACAACGATTGTATGCGTGTTTTTTGATATTTGTGCAGCCACGGCTTCAGACCTATTGTTCGACTACAAAACCGGGGAATTATGCGGCCTAGACGCCAAAAAGATGTATCGATACCAATGGATAGGCCTTATTGCTACTGCGATAGGATTGGGCCTCATTTTGTGGTTCCTGTTCACCAACTTACAAATCGGCTCAGAGGCATTTTTTGCGCAACGTGCAAAAGCAAAAGCGCTGCTCCTCCAATCATTCTTCTTTGACAAATATGCCCTTTTCTTTGGATTCCTCTTTGGTTGGCTACTCAAAAAATTCAAAATAAACGGCACCATGGTCTTTGGTGGCCTTATCATGCCCAACAGTATTTCAATTGGGCTCATTATTGGCAGCCTGTCCTCCAAGATCTTTTCAAAAAAAGAGGCTTTTCAACCCTTCTGCGGCGGAATTTTAGCAGCTGATTCTTTGTGGGTTTTATTAACAATTTTCAGTAAAAGACCCTAAAAACACTTAAATATGCTTATTTTTGCCACTTTCGCCCCTTTCGGCCTAAAGGCTTTTCGGGACGTTTAGTTGACAACTTGAATGTTTTTAGTACACTGAGTAAGTCTTTATAGAAAAGATTGTTAAGTGAAATAGTATAATTAGAAAATAATTTAAAAGAGAATTGTTACTCTTACGGGGCACCGGGTACACATTCGGTATAGGGGATCACATGAGTATTACACGTTTACGCGTTAAAGAATTGTTACGAGAACGTCGCTGGACGACAAAAGTTCTTGCAGAAAAAACAGGCTTTTCAGAAAGCTATCTGACCCACATCAAAAATGGGACACGTCGCTGGAATGAAGATGCGCTTAAAAAGCTTGCAGAAGCATTTGAGCTACATCCAACTCAAATTTTTGAAAACATGCTTCCAGCAGCGCTTCCGTCACAACAAACCCCGCTCCCAGAAGACATTCAGTTACAAACCAAAGATTTAAATCTCAAACTTCAAATTGTCCCGGTTCTTGGTTCAATCCCAAGCCAACCATCAGAATATGCCAATAAATTACTCCAATCCTCATCTGGCTATAAAGATCAATATGTTCCAGTCCTTGTCGATACTGAAGACAAAGCAATGTTCTGCCTTTGCGTTGAAGACAACAGCATGGCACCGAACTTTGTTAAGGGCGACTTGTTGATTATTAGCCCAGGAACATGGACCAATTCTGGCGATGTTGTTGCTGTTGAACACGGCAATGATAACCCATCCCAAGACATTATGCAGGTCAATTTTATGGAAGACTTTATCGTTCTTGAAACGGTTAACCATAAAAAAGCCCCGCTTGCCCTTGTCCGTGGTAAAGACCAATTCCGTATTATCGGCAAAGTTATTTATCGTTACCAAAAAATGGCGTAATCATAATTGAAAAAATCCTCTTTTGTGCTATCCTAAAAGGCACTTTAAGGGTTCCGCTAACAGCCGCTTGGCTGTTATCTCCCCCTACATGTTTAAAACATTGTACAAACAGTTATATACGGGAGAACCGATATTATGTTACGTTACGAAACGTTATTACTTGCCAAAACAGAGCTCACCGACGATGATGCCTCAATGATTGAGCGCCAATTTGATAAAATCATCTCAGAAGCTCAAGGCAAGCTCGACCTTTTCGACCGCTGGGGCAAATACAGACTTGCCTACCCGGTCAAAAAAAGCACCCATGGCGTATTTGTTCTGGCTCGTTATCAGCTTCCAACTGATAAAGCAGCCACAATTCTTCAAGCAATTGATGATTTTTTGAAGCTCAAATGCAATGAGCTTGTTATGCGTCATATCAACGTCAATCTCAAGGCTAATTCTTCAACAAGTTATATCAAGCCTGATCCTATTGATGTTTCGCGCAGCAGTTCACTTGATAACTTCTTTAAAGAAAACAAGATTGAATCATTGCTCAACAGTGTTGACACCAACATGCATGGCAATGGTCGCGATCAAGAAGACGAAAAAATCATTGATAACGAAGTTGACTAACAGGAACACATATGTCAAAAAACAAATTAAAAATTAGTTCTCGTTTACTCAAAAAAAAGATCCGTAAACAAGCATATTTAAACCCTAAGCACTGCCGCTTTTGCTGGAACAAAGAGCTTGAATCAGCCTTGGATTATAAGAATATTCCACTGCTCAAAAGCTTTTTAACCGAACGTAGCAAAATCCTTCCATCACGTGTTTCCGGTAACTGCTGCTTTCACCAACGCTTGTTGTCGCGAGAAATCAAAACGGCTCGCGCTATGGCGCTCTTACCATTTTGCGCAATCCAAGGTTAACGCAAAATACTTTATAGTTGCCTATAATTTAGTTACGCTAAAGCCCAGAACAATGTGTTCTGGGCTTTAATTTTGTCCGTAGAATAAGGATTGTTGTGAGCAAACCACTCAAGCTTATTTTGGAAACACTCATCCCACGCCACCACCTTTGGAAATTTGAACTTTTCAAACGCTGGGAAACAATTATTGGGCCTAATCTTAAAAACAAAGTCTTTATCGAAAAAATTGATAACAACACCCTGTTTCTCTCTGTTACCCATCCGGCGTGGGCTCAAGAACTTTCCTTCATGACGTCGCTGCTCAAACAACAAATTAATGCCGGTTTTACTGAGCCCAAAATTACTACAATTCGCATTCGCAGTCATACCGTTTCCACCCCGCGCCCACAAAGCAACAGCTCGCAGCAACACACACCTGTACCCGAGGCTCCTCAGCAACCATTAACTGTTCAAGAACTAAGCTTGCTTGCTTCAGTACCTTCACGCGAGTTACAATCGGCTATTGCCTCATATCTAACTCGATGTAAAAATTTAAAAAGGAGCAACAATGAAACTCGGTAAGATAAGCGTTATTGCCGGCGCAAAGCTGTTATTAGTATCATTGCTCATCGGAGCTACACACGAAACGCCACCGGATGGAACCGATGAAATTCAAGTCATTGAAGAACAAGCAAGCGAACGCAAAGACCAATATTTTTTATATTTAATTGCAACCTATCAGTTTTCAAGCGGCAAGGCACAAGAATCATTCAAAACTTATCAAAGCCTTTTCAAATATCGCCCCTCGCCACACGCTTACAGTGGCTTTTTAAACTTATTATCAACCCTCGGCCAATTCAAAAGCATCACCTCGTTGTACGAGCAAAATGAAGCACAATTTGAAAAAGCATTTGGCCAAGACATTGCCATGCAACTGATTCGTGCACAAGCGTACCTGGGCATTAATCAAGATGCTAAGGCTGAAAAAATATTTACTGCGCTTTCCAGTAAGCACCCCGACAGTGATCAAGTTGCCTACTTTACCACCATTGCTTACATAAAAAATAATCAACTTGATAAGGCTATGGATTTTATTGATAAATGTTTGAAAAAATCATCACTCAGATCAAAACACTTTTTGTTTCACTTTCTCAAATCTAAAATCTACATTCAGCAAAAAAAATTAACGCTGGCGCTGAAAGAAATAGAAAAAAGTTTGCAGTTTTTTCCACGATTTGATCGCGGATGGTTGTTCAAAGCAATGCTGCTTGAACAAATGGGCAATATCAATGACGCCATCAACGGCTACAAAAAATTCCTCGATCTAACAGGACGCGACATGCTCATCGAAAAGCAATTGGTGCAACTGCTTTTTGCTGAACAACGATTTAGCGAAGCGCTCAAATATATGAAGCGCATGAAGACCAATTCTCCAGATTATTACTTTGACCTTGCCGTGCTCGAGCTCAAAAGTGGCAATCAGAAACACGCAACGGTCTACATTGATAAGGCAATTAAACTCTCGCCAACATTTAATAAAGCACGTCTTTTAAAGGCTGAACTTTTACTGCGAAATCAAAAGACTGAAGAACTTCTTGCTTTCATGCACGATTGGATTACCTGCGCCCCTGAAGATCTTGCAACAATCCAAACAATGGTTTTATTACGTAAAACAGGAGTTGCCTCGGGCGACATTATTGAAGCACTTAAAGCCGCAGAAAAAATAAAACCACATATCAATATTGTCGCAGCCATTGCAGACTTATCACTTGAAGCAAACAACTATGACCAGGCCATCGCCTACTACCGCAAAATTGCCGACGAAACGCACGATCAAGAACTTAAATCCAAAACACTGTTTCACATTGGTTACATTTATTTTGTGCAGAAAAAACCGGCCCTGATGGAATCTATGCTTGAACAAGCAATCAAATGTAGCCAAGTATATCCATCGGCTTACAACCTGCTTGCCTACCATTATGCTGAATCAAACAAAAATCTTGAAGAAGCACTCTCTTTGGCAAACAAAGCAATCGCATCATCGCCGCAATGTTATTACTATTTAGACACCAAAGGTTATGTCCTTCACCGCTTAGGCAAAGATAGCATCGCACTCAAAATTTTTGATCACGCACTAACCTTAGCGCCACACGATTCTGTTATTCAGCAGCATCGAGCGCTTGCACAAGAAAGATTACAAAAATGAGCAAAAAAACCTTATTCGTTGTCGCTGGTGGATCTGGCGGCCATATTTTACCCGCCATTCAATTAGCAAAACAGTGGCTTACCAACAATCCCGACGGCCATATTGTCTTTTTTACCGGTTCAAGTGAACTTGAGAAGAAAATATTTAAAAATCATCCACACATTACTAAAATTGTCCCTTTTTCATTGCCAAAATTTTCACGCGCACAATGGTGGAAAATTCCATGGCTCCTGACACGCCTTGCTTATATTTTTTGCACAACCGTCGCCTACACACTGCGCTATTGGCCAGAACGGGTCATCGGAACAGGCGGTTTGTTAGCGGTGCCAGTCTGCATTGCTTCACGCGGCCTACGTCGTCGGGTTGAAATTTATAATCTTGATGTGCTACCAGGCAAAGCGGTCAAAGCACTTTTCTCCATTGCCCATACCATTTTTATCATTTTTCCTCAAACACAACTACTCTGCCGTTGGCACAAGCGCAATTTCTTTGGCAAATGTCAGCAAACAAACTACCCACTTCGCTTCAATGATCCAGACCGGAATATTGATCTGGCGGCGGTAAAAAACCGTATCAATACAGCCTTGCAGCAACAAAACAGTCAGCATCCCTTTGATACAACACGTAAAACAATCTTTGTACTTGGCGGATCACAAGGTTCAGTGCTGTTGAACAATTTGATTAAACAATTTGTACAACAGCATCAATCGCTACCAATACAAATAATTCACCAAACCGGAGCCTTTGAAGAACAACAATGGAGTGAATGGTATGCCGCCAACAAAATGCCCGCGTTTACATTCAATTATGATGAGCGCGTCCACGAATACTACGCGCTTGCTGATGTGATTGTATGTCGCGCCGGTGCAGGAACTTTATTTGAAATTGCATTTTTCCAAAAACCCTGCATCGTCATTCCACTGATTGCGCCAACAACAAGCCATCAAATTTACAATGCACGCGCAATGGTTGAACAACATCCGTCATTATTTACTATTCTTGAACAAGAACACGTACATGCAAATCCAACTTCATTCATGACAACATTACGTACAAAACTGGCACTTTGATCAAATCAGTTGCAAAGTACACAGAACATGCGGTAAAAAAATTACACTATCTTTTGTGATTTGGTGTAATAGTTTTTTTTAAATTTAAAAGTTCGTGCTACATTACCAATCGCAATGATACACTTCAACCTCATAAACTGAAGGTGCGTATGTTTCCTCGCCTGCTTCACATTTACGGACCACTGTGGATTCAATCATACGGCGTTATGATCGCCATTGGTTTTTTGGTATTTTTATTTTTGACGCTACAACATCCTTTGCGCAAAAAGCTGATCGGCAAAGAAGAATATCTCAATACTTTGTTTCTTGGCCTTGCAAGTGGAATTATCGGCGGACGTTTACTATTTATTTTTACAGATACAGAAGCCTTTTCTGATAACTGGATGCAAGTTTTTTATCCATGGGTCGGCGGCTTTGTCGTTCTTGGCTCTATTATCGGGATTCTCATCATCATTCCTTTCTATCTCCGCTGGCGCGGTGTTCCCATCCTCCCATTACTCGATCTTGCTGCATTATATGCGCCGTTGTTACAAGCAATTGCACGCATTGGTTGTTTTTTGGCTGGATGTTGTTATGGAGCACCGGCGCCAGGGATATGGTGGTCGGTAACCTTTACCAATCCGCATTGTGACGCCCCAACCCATATTGCGCTGCATCCAACGCAGCTTTATATGAGTCTTGCTTCGTTTTGCATTTTTTTAATTATGCGTTATGTGGGCCGGCGACTTTTGCCAACACCAGGCCTGGCAGCGTTTCTGTTTTTAATACTAGAAAACATCTCACGCTTTGTTGTCGACTTTTGGCGTGGCGACCGACACCCTATCATCACTTCATTGTGGCACGACACCATTACCGTTTCGCAATTTCAGTACCTTTCACTGGCTGGGTTGGTGCTTGCCGTGGTAGGTTTTATTGTTATTCGCACTAAACGTCGTTCATAATCACATGTCCTTATTTGCTTATCTTAAAGAAAATCTATCTATTGCTGATGTCGTTGCAGAATTTGTTCCCATCAGGCCTGCCGGCAGTTATTTAAAAGGCTCATGCCCTTTTCATTCAGAAAAAGATGCCTCGTTCACGGTAAGTCCGGACAAACAAATCTTTTATTGTTTTGGCTGCCACAGCTCAGGCGACGTCATTGGTTTTATTGCCAAAATGGAAAATCTGACACAACTTGAGTCAGCCCACTACCTCATCAATCGTTACAATCTCAACATTCCGGCACCTATCCTCAAAGAGTTTCAATCTTCACTTTCTGATTCAGAAAACAAAGACACCAAGCAGCGCTACTTTCAAATCTGCAAAGCAGCAAGTCTATGGATGCACAAAGCGCTTTTGGCACACAAAGAGGCGTTGGCGTATTTTAAAAATCGCAACCTATCGCTGCAGTCGATTAAACAATTTACCCTTGGCTATTTCCCGAGCGGACATGGTGCTATCAACAGTTTTATTAAGGATTTAAACAAAGAAGGCTTCTTGCTCAAAGATATCCTTGATTACGGTCTTTTAATGGATGGCCAATCACACCCCTACTCGCCCTTTGAAGAACGCATCATTTTTCCGATCAAAAACACCTTGGGATACTATTGCGGCTTTGGGGGACGGATTTTTAGAGATGGGGATACCCGCCCAAAGTATTACAACAGCAAGGAAATCGACGGGTTTGAAAAGGGCAAGCTATTGTTTGGTTTTGACCTTGCAAAAAAAGAACTCCACAAGCTGGGTATCGGCTTTCTCGTCGAAGGATATATGGACTGCATCATGATGGCCCAGTCTGGGTACATCAACACCGTTGCCACCTTGGGTACCGCCTGCACCCACGACCACCTTAAGCAGCTATCACGGTTCATCCACACCCTCCATGTTGTGTATGACGGCGATGATGCAGGCCAAAAAGCTATGCTGCGCCTCACCGAACTATGCTGGAACGTCAATCTTGAGCTTAGAGTTATTGTGCTCCCACAGGGGCAAGACCCTGCCTCGCTGCTTACTGATGGAAACAATCTTGAGACGTTTATCGCTCAATCTTTAGACATTTTCAGCTTCTTTATTACGGCATCTAGCGATAAGTTTGCAAGCAAACCACTAGCCCAAAAGCTCAGTACAGCTGAGAAAATAGCAACCCTAATTGCCAAGATTCCAAGCCAGCTCAAACAAGATCTGCTGCTTCAACAGGCGGCGCATGTAACCACCCTGCCTCTCAACTCGCTTAAAGCGCTTGTCAGAACGGCTCAGGCCCATGCATCAGATAAATTTCAGGGGTACAAATCAGCCGAAAAGGCTCCAGAACAGCCCCCGAATGACGACGCCCCGTTGCTGGAAGAAAAAATTTTTTCTGTTATATTAAATGGCTTGAATGAGCCGGAAGGAATACGCGTTCCAGCCGAGCTTTTGCCCTATTTTTCTCAGTCTACCCAGGCCATTATGGGCAAATTACACGCCTTTACGGAGAAAAAGCCTGAAAAAGGTGATTCTTTACGCTCTTTTTTTGCTATACTAAGTGAACCTGAGCGGCAGTGGGCAACACGTGTGAGCATGCATTATGATAGCAACGACTATCAAAGCACCTTTAAGCACCTTTTAGCACGTTTTTACAAACTCCACTGGCAGGCTATTATCAGGCACATTAAAGAAGAAATAGACAAGGCAAAGCGAGAAAATAATAACCAAAAGGTACAAGAAGTGTTGCAACATTTTGGACAATTAAAAAAAGAAATTTTACAAAATAGGGGGTTTAAATCATGAAAAATAAAAAAAATAAAACCACTTCTCGCAAGACTACTACCCTTAACAAAGCTGCAGCGCACCACAAGAAACATCTGATAAAAGTTGTCAGCAACAAAAAAACGACTCCTAGCAACAAGCCTGCCGAAAAAAATCAACCAGGTAAAAAATCGTTTGCAAAAGGGCTTGTCAGCAGCATCAAAAGCGCCGTAAAAAAAGTTATTGCACCTATGGCAAAACCAAAACCAGCGCCTACCAAGCAAACCCCTCCCCCTGCACCACAACCAAAAGTTGTCCAGCAACACACCAAACCTACTTTGCCGGCCAAAGAAGCTATTCAACCAGCAAAACCAATCAAAATAACAACCGCAACACCAGCAAAAGTTGCTGTTTCACCAACCAAAAAATTGCTCACAAAACGATCTTCTGTAGCCAAACTGGGTGTCCTCACGCCACGATCAAAAACCCTCAAGCCTACGCTTAAAACACGAATTACTGATGATGATGACTTAAAAGACATCTCACTGCCAGCAGATGAAGAATCGTCGAGCCATAGCGGCCTTAAAGCAATTGATAAGCAAGTAGCAGCCCTGATCGAAAAAGGACGCGCTGAAGGCGTTTTGACCTACGAAGAGCTTTTAGGCTTTAACCAGCGGCACAAATTAAGCGAAGAAGACGCTAATGATTTGGTCAGAACACTGGAACGTGAAAACATCGATTTGATTTTGCAAGACGAACTTGAAGCAAATCCAAAAGAACTTGAAGGCCTTATTGAAGGTGAAATTTCGCCGCAGCCACTTGAATCAATCTCCCCAGACATTGAATCATCGTTAGAAACAGCAGAACTTTCAAGCGAATTGGCTGACGAAGATTACATGGAAAAAGACCTTGAACGACTCAAGGGCATCTTGGAGCCAAGTCAATTAAACGATCCGGTCAAACTGTATCTTAAAGAAATTGGTAAAATTCCGCTGCTCAACAAAGAAACTGAAAAAGTTATTGCCGATAAGATTGCAAGTGGTAAACAGGAATCTATAGAAGCAATTTCACAGTTTCCATTTGTTGCCAAAGATTTGATGAGCTTTGAAGAACGAATCACCAAAGATCCGTTGTTTCTTAAAGATTTAATTCAATTCTCAGATTTTGACGAAGACAACTCACCAAAATTTGAAGAAGAAAAACAAAAATTACTCAAAGCAATTCAATACATTAAAGATGTTGTTGCCAACGAAGATAAGATTTATCGCTCCTACCGCAGCTTGCTTGAATCAGAAGAAAAGAAAAAAGAGATGCTTGCCAAGGTAGAAGAAAATCGCAACGAAGTTATCAAAGGTATCAGAGCGATCAAACTATCCAACAAGCAAATCAGAAAATTCGGCAAAAAAATTGAAAAGCTGATCAACAAGATCCAAGAAAAAGAAGACGAAATCAAAACAACAGAGGTAAAACTCAAGTTTTATCAAAGCATCAAAAAGCCATCCCAAGAGGATCTTGAACAACTTGCACTGCTTGATGCAACCGTTCGTAGTGGCAATAAAATCATCAAGAAAATTGAATCGGAAGCCGGCTTACCCAAAGAAAAAAGTCTCAAGCTTTATAAAAAATTCATGGTTGCACAGGCTAAAGACAAATCGGCAAAAGACGATTTGGCACGCGCTAACCTTCGCTTGGTCGTTAACATTGCAAAAAAATATATCAATCGCGGCCTACACTTCCTTGATTTGATTCAAGAAGGCAACATTGGTCTTTTGAAAGCTGTTGAAAAATTTGAATTTGAACGTGGATTCAAGTTTTCAACCTATGCAACGTGGTGGATCCGCCAAGCTATTACTCGTGCCATCGCTGACCAATCACGCACCATTCGCGTCCCGGTTCACATGGTTGAAACATTGAGTAAAATCAACAAGATCACCAGAACGTACATCCAGGAAAAAGGTCATGAGCCGAGCTACGCAGAACTGGCAAAAGAACTTAATTTAGATGAAAAGAAAATCAAAAATATCATCAAGATATCCAAAGAGCCTGTATCTCTCGAAACACCAGTCGGTGACAGTGATGACACCTATCTGAAAGACTTTATCGAAGACGAAAACGAATATTCACCAGTTGATGCCGTCATCAATGAAGACCTCAAAGAGAAGGTTCGCGAGGTACTCAAAACCTTAACGCCACGAGAAGAAAAAGTTCTTAAAATGCGTTTTGGTATCGACGTCGCCTCAGAACACACACTCGAGGAGGTCGGCAAAGATTTCTCGGTTACTCGTGAACGTATTCGTCAGATTGAGGTCAAGGCTTTGCGTAAGTTACGTCATGTCTCACGGAGCCAAAAATTGATGGCATTTATTGAGAAAGAGCCGGAAGATTCATCGCCCGTCGATCCAAGCCGAGAATAAATTCATGAACATTCTTCATCTGATCACCAGCCTCAAGGTTGGAGGAGCTGAGCACGCACTTTGTGCATTGCTCAAACAGCTTCCATCATCTGAGGGCTGGAACCATCATGTCGCCTATTTTTACGATGGCCCCTGCCGCGCTATCATTCAACAATACGGGATACCTACCTATCATCTTGGCGGCGCACACTACAAGTATTATCCGTGGTGGACCTACCGGACGCTCAGAAAACTAATAAAACAATTGAAGCCTGACATGATTCATTCGTCACTATGGTCGGCAAATATCTTTGGACGCGCACTAGGACAAGATTGCAAAATTCCGGTTATCAGCGCCTTGCACGGCAACTGCATTCACGAAGGTACATTTCGCAATTTCCTCGATCGGCATACCGCTCACCTTTCGCATCGCATCGTTGCAGTCGCACCATCTGTCAAAGAAAGCTATGTGCGCACCATCGTTGACAGCATTCCACACCATCACCACCGAATCAAAGTACAAGAAGCATTGACCGTGATACCTAACGGTATCGATGCTCGTGAACTACGAACAAAAGCCTTTGATAACCCCTATCTTCGTTCTGATTTTGGTATTCCAACCAACGCCTTTATCATCGGCGCGGTTGGCAGACTAGAACCAATTAAATGTTACGACTTGCTCATTGAATCATTCGCACAACTGCATGCTATGCACAAACACTCTCGCCCACTGTTTCTTTTTCTCATTGGCGACGGTAGTCAAAGGGCTGCTCTTACCAAACAGGTTACCAGCCTTGGCCTGATTGATGCTGTGATCATACCAGGCGCACAGTCAGACGTGCATCGTTATTACCCACTTTTTGACTGTTTCGCTGTTTCTTCCAGAAGTGAGGGCATCTCGCTCGCTATGCTTGAGGCATTGTGCTGTGGAGTTCCCGTCGTCACCACCACTACTGGCGTACACCATGATGTGATAACCAACGGCGTCCACGGCTTAGTAATTCCTCCAGGCCAAGCCAGGTCACTATGGCGAGCACTTGAAACGCTGTATAGTAACCAACATCTTTTAGCAAACATGCGTATTGCAGCCGAACAGCTTGTTGATGAAAAATTCACGATTGATCGTGTTGCCAAACAATATCGTGCGATTTTCTTAGAAACGTATCAAAAATATTTATAAAGGATCTTGTCATGAACACTTCCTGGCTCGTGGTTCTGCCACCACTGATTGTTATCGCAATGGCCACGGTAACGCGTCGAGTACTTTTGTCACTTACTGTTGGTATCATCAGCGCAGCACTTATCGTCTGTAATTTTAACGGGCTTCAAGCGGTTTCTCTCATTGCCTCACGTTTCATCGAAGTCGCAGATCTGACCAAATTTACTTCATGGGAGTCATTCTGGTCGTGCTATTATCTTTTTATCATCGCATTTCTATTCATCATCGGTATTTTAACAACAATGATCCAACGGTCAGGCGCAGCATATGCCTATGGCAATTTTATTATGAAACACATTACCTCGGCGGCTGGCGCAGAACGTTCTTCCTTGCTTCTTTCATCACTTCTTTTTATCGATGACTACTTTCCCTGCCTTACCATCGGCGCTGTTATGAATTCGGTAACTGATCGTTTTAAAATTCCACGAGCAAAACTTGCCATTTTGGTCAGTTTTGTCGCAGCACCACTGGCTATCATAGTGCCACTTTCAACATGGGGCGCCTTCATTCTGACGCAATTGCGTAGTTCCGGGGTATCCACCCATGTTACCTCATCTACCATCGTCAATGCCGAACCATTTACGCTCTACCTTTACAGCATTCCCTACATGCTTTATGCACTTATTGTTATCGCTTCGCTATGGTATTTTGTATCACGTCGTCTCTCATACGGCATCATTGCTCAACAAGAAAATATTGCGCAGAAAACGGGCAATTTGTTCGGTGGCAAGACCCCAATCACACGAAAATTTCAAATGACAGAACAACAAAAACAAGCCTCCCTGACTGATTTTCTTTTTCCTATCATTCTCCTTTTTGTTTCAATCATTGGAATAACATTATACTTTGGTGATTGGATTGCCTTTGGCGGGGAAAACACTTTATTAGACGCAATGAATTCCAATATTCCCGCAGCCTTTTTTGTTGGTGGACTGGTTACAATCATAGCAACCTGTATCTTTTTTATGGCCCGCTCACGAATCTCGCTTAAAGATGCACAAGAAATATTCAGTGAAGGTACCCGATCAACCGTCAGCACAGCACTCAACCTGCTCTGCATCTGGACACTAAGCAGAATGCTTTCCAATGACCTGCAAACTGGAAAGTACCTTGCAGATATTTTTTGTGGTCACATGCACCTAACGGTGCTTCCTGTTATTTTATTTATATTGTCAGTCACCATTGCAACATTAATGGGTACAGCCTGGGGAACAATAACCATGCTGATTCCGCTTGGTCTTAACATGCTCCCAACGATGGTCGGATTAGCCACACCATTAGTCATAGGATCAACCCCTTATCTTTATGCAATCATTGGTGCCATCGTTTCAGGATCTATCGTTGGTAACCATATTTCTCCCATTGCAGATGTTATGTTCATGACAGCAACGTGCTCCGGCGCATATCATCTTGACGTCGTCAAAAGTCAAATGAGTCTTTCACTGCCTACGCTGTTTTCATCAGCATGCGCGTTTGGTTTACTCGGCTTGTTGATCGATAAACACAGCTCTTATATAAGTGTATTTATAGCCATCATTGCAGGAGCAGTGCTTAATATTACTATCTTCTATTTCCTCTCATGGCTGAGCAAGAAGGAAAAGTCGATAAAGACATAGGATTAAAAAAAGAAGAAGCCCAAATCAGATATACCAGGGGCTCCCAACGTTCAAGCAATTAAAAAAGCCGGCCGTTCATTTCTAAACGGCCGGCTTTAAAAATCAAAATCTATTTCTAATTAGTTACCGTGACGCTTACGATCAGCAGGATTCAAATAGCGCTTACGAAGTCGAATGTTTTTTGGTGTTACTTCAATAAGTTCGTCATCATTGATCCAATCCATTGAAGCTTCAAGTGTCATGATGTGCGGCGGTGCCAATTTGACGGCATCATCTGAACCTGCAGCACGCATGTTCGTTAGCTTCTTCTTTTTGGTTGGGTTGACGTCCAAGTCGTTTTCGCGACTGTGTTCACCAACAATCATGCCTTCATAAATTTGTTCAGTTGGAGCAACAAATAATGTTCCACGTGGTTGCAGACCATCCAGAGCATATGCCATTGCAGGGCCTGTTTCCATCGAAATCATCGCACCTTTGGTTCTGCCTGGAATATCACCAGCAAATGGTTCATATGAAAAATAACGGTGACTCATAAGCCCTGTACCACGAGTATCAGTCATGAACTGGCTACGGAAACCAAGAAGGCCTCGGGCCGGGATCTTGAATTCAAGACGCAATTTTTTGTTACCATGATGGATCATGTTCTGCAAAATTGCTCGGCGCTTGCCAAGGTTTTCCATAATGATGCCTTGATAGTCTTCTTCAACATCAATGGTCAGCAATTCAAATGGCTCACATTTGACGCCATCAACTTCTTTATAAATAACCTCAGGTGCTGAGAGGAGCAATTCAAAGCCTTCTCGACGCATCGTTTCAACCAGAATGCCCAAGTGCAACTGCCCACGACCTGAAACTTCATAGGTATCAGGAGAATCAGTTTCTTTGACGCGCAAAGCAAGGTTAGTCCTTGCTTCCTTAAACAAACGATCGCGAATTTGACGAGAGGTAAGTAGCTTGCCGTCTTGACCAACGAATGGTGAGCTGTTGACCGAAAAATCAATCGATAGCGTTGGTTCATCAACCGCAATGTAAGGAAGCGGACGAGGTTTTTCAACATCGCAGAGCGTCGTACCAATGGTAATGTCTTCTTCGACACCAGCAATAGCTATGATATCGCCAAACTCAGTAGATTGAACTTCGGTACGTTTAACACCCTCAAAAAGGTACATCTTAATAATCTTGACCGGTTTTCCAACATACGTATCTTTGCAGGCAATCACTTGCTTATTAAGTGAAAGTTCTCCGCTAAAAATACGTCCTACTGCGATACGACCCAAATAATCTGAATGATCAAGGTTAGTAATAAGAATGCGCAGATCACTATTTTCTTGCGTTGGAACAGGAATGTCTTTCACAATCGCATCAAACAATGGCTGTAAGGTTCCCGAACGTAATGTTGGGTCAGTCGATGCATAACCAGCGCGAGACGAACCATACAAAACAGGAAAATCTAACTGCTCCTCACGAGTCGCTAAATCCAAAAAGAGCTCGTGAATTGTATTTTCTGTACGTTCAATGTCAGCATCTTTACGATCAATTTTGTTAATCAAAACGATTGGCTTGAGATCAAGTTGCAACGCCTTTTGCAATACAAAGCGTGTACCAGGCAGCGGGCCTTCGGCCGCGTCTACCAACAATAAAAAGCCTTCAACCATTTGCAGTGTACGCTCGACTTCACCACCAAAGTCCATGTGACCAGGAGTGTCGACAATGTTGATTTTGACACCCGGCAAAGTAATGGAGGTATTCTTTGCAAGAATGGTGATACCACGTTCGCGTTCAAGATCTCCCGAATCCATGACGCGTTCGCCAACTTCACCTTCTTTACCCATAAAGGTTCCGGACTGACGCAGCATTTGGTCAACCAATGTTGTCTTTCCATGGTCAACGTGAGCGATGATAGCGATATTACGAAGATTAAGTCTTTGTTTGAAACTCATTTTATCTACCAACTTAGTGATTATAACGGTTTTACCTTTAATTTTTCACCTTTTATTGTATCACGATCAGCATAAGCTTGTCTAAAAAAACCTAAAACAACCAATAAAAACCGTACTAGCCACACGTTTCTTGTTCATCAACCACTACGAGAATAGGCGAAAAAAATCATCAATTTGAAAATGAAATTTCATGAGTAATCTCAATCACAATACATTTGTCAATTAAAAAGCTATCTCCTCAGAATCAGCTCCAGCACGCAAAAATAAGTTGATTTTTGGGTGCTCCTCAGCTATAGTTGGAGGTACTTCTAGGTTAGATCTAGATAACCTCCATTTCCCCTATCCAAGACGTTCGTCTGGATGGGGGTTTTTTTTGACACTGCCTATTTAAAAAGCACCTTGTTATTGAGACTCAACGTTACTTGTTTTGAAAAACCAATTGTACAAAGCAGATCACCATGCAAACGTATAAAATAATTGTATCCTACGACGGCACAGACTTTCACGGTTGGCAGATTCAGCCACACGCCATTACCATCGCTTCATGCCTTCAGGAGGCGTGGAAGCGACTCTTTGGTGCCGCCATTATCATAGTTGGTGCCTCACGCACTGATGCTGGCGTTCATGCACTGGGGCAAGTGGCACGATTTTATGCAAACCCACCGCAACACCTTTCATGCGATCAATTACGTATTCTGTGGAACAACCACCTCCCACCAAGTATTTCCATACGGTCGCTCACACTAGCTGACAAAACGTTTCACCCCTGTTCAAACGTTTTACAAAAAACATACTGGTACACCCTTTTTTTGCAACGTCCACTCCCGTTTTATGCACGCTACGGCTGGCACTACGAATTTATTGATCGTGTGGACTTAGACAAATTTCATAACTGCCTCATGCTCTACAAAGGCACCCACGATTTTGGCTCTTTTTGTAAAATTGAAGATGCCGCCATCACCACCATTCGAACCATTGATGAAATTACGGTCAAAAAAATTAATTTCTGCAACGCCCTCCTGATCAGTATTAAAGGCAAATCGTTTGCACGATTTCAAATACGTCGCATGGTAGGATATGCATTAGATCTTGCACGTCGCCAACACCTTCCCGTAAACTACCTACAAAATATTCTTAACAACCCAAACCCAGAACAGACTCTTTTAAAAGCCGATGGTTGTGGGCTGTGTTTACGAAAGGTTTTATACCATGATCACCCTGCAGGGAGCCGCTGAATTTATCAAACGTCTTGTAACCGGCATTATTTTGTTGGTTTGTTGTGGAGGAGCCTACCTCCATTCTTCATATCTTTTTAGTGCGCTACTTCTTGTCGTACTCATCATTATTTTGACCACAGAATGGCCACGACTTATCACGTTTTCTCGCCCAGTAGCCGTACTCATCTCGCTGGTGTACCCTATTCTGCCAATTGCGCTACTGGTCTGGCTTACTACACGGTTTTATACCACCGATTTTTATCTTCCTCTTTACCCCTTCTTCGTTGCTTGGTCCGCTGACACCTGCGGTTATTTTTTGGGCAAACTTATTGGCAATCATAAAATGTGTCCAACCATTAGCCCTGGCAAGTCGTGGGAAGGATTTGCAGGTAGTTGGATTGGCGTCTTTACCATTCATTTATGGCTTATTCCACGCACTGCTATGCTCAATCAATTAGCGTTCGTACATTCCTTTTTGTTATTGGGTCTTTTTACCGGCCTCATGACAACCATTGCATTTCTTGGTGGTTTTTTTCTTTCCTATCTTAAGCGTAAGCAGAATCTGAAAGACGCCGGCAGCTTGCTCCCAGGACACGGTGGTTTTTTGGATCGGTTTGACGCGGTATTCTTTGTTGCATACATAACCATCATCATAACGGTCCTTGGGTGATAAAGGATGACATGAATCGCCGTACATTAACCGCTGCACTTGTATTGTTTCTGCTTGCATACCCCATTTCGATGCTTGCGATGCAGAACAATATCAGTGAGGATTACCACACCTATGCTGATGACAAACTATTGTTTGAAAAAATCATATCGCTCGTTCAAAACAATACATCGCCGCAACTTCAACGTTTCTTGCGCCGCCACGACACCCAATTATTCCTTACCCACATTCAAAAAAGCGGCACCTTCGAAAATGAAGAATTGGAAGAAATCTTTGAATGGGCAACACTTTTCCACCACCTTAAACTGATAAAATTTCTTTTACCACTTGTTACTATGCAACGCATATCCTCACAATTTTTTAGTGATATTATTTTCAATACGCTTGTCGATCAGGACAGTTACAAAAAGCTTACTCCACAACACACAGAATCTAAAAAATTGACGCTTCTTAAAACGCTCTTGTCGTTAGCGCACAGCCTACAAAAACTGCCAATCAAATATGTTGCTTCATGCATTATTTGGTCCGCTGAAGCCGGATACCATTCAATACTCCCACTTTTCTTTCGAGATCGTGAGGTAATTGCAGAGATTCCGTGTAACCACCTTGATCTCGCACTAAAAAAAGCGCTTGAGAAACACCACTACCGCTGCGCATGGTTCATCACACGGCAACTCATGCAACGCTGCAGGCTGTGGTGTTGTCATCACTCAGAGGAATCAGAGCCTAATGCGTCAATTACACCTTGTGATTGCTAATAAAAACTTTTTTGTTACAGTTTCTATCAACTGAATTTCATAGCAATTTTCACCATAAAAAGGTAAGGAGAACTGTCGTGATTTGCTGCAAAAAAACATGTACCCTTGTTAAAAAAATCCTGGTCTATGCGATAGCATTTTTCTGCGTTGCAACCATCGTTCTCAGTAGTGTCGCATGGTTTAACGGCCATGGTATTTTTTATATTCCTGAGCGAGCCAAAGAACTGGTAAAGCACTACGTTCGTCGAGGCGGAACCTCCGTTTCAAACGCACAATTATTAGAAACGTACCTACAACTTTCAGTCACACAAATTTTCCAATCTAAGCAGCCAGCTGCAGTCAATCATGAAAGCACACTTGGCTTTGATATCTCATTTTATGATTACAATGAATTTCGATTAATTTTTTCGGAACTATTTATTGAAGAATGCTATCAGTTTACCCCAACCAACAAAGATCCATTTATTATTGATTGCGGCGGTAATATTGGTATGGCAACATTGTATTTCAAAATGCGCTGGCCACAATCACGCGTTCTTGTTTTTGAGCCAGAGCCACACAGCTTTGCACTTCTACAACAAAATATGGCGCAGAATCATCTAGAAAACATCCAAACCATCAACAAAGCACTCTCTGACCATCGAGGCACATGCAACTTTGTCGATCCATTTAAAGGTTCAACCTGGGCTGGCATGATCTTTGATGACAAGCCACGCAATCCAACGCAATTGATCACGGTTGAGTGCGACCAACTTTCCGCCTACATCACGCAGCCAGTTGATTTGCTTAAAATCGACGTTGAAGGCGCCGAAGGATTGGTACTAAAAGATTTGGACCAGAACAAAAAATTCGGCATGATCAAAGAAATGATGATCGAATATCACTCACACGGCCCGACACTTGGTAGCATCCTTGCAACACTCGATGCAAACAACTTTGAATACACGCTCAAACACGGCCAATCATTAATGATTTATGCACACAATAAAGCCTTTGCTCGCCCATCAGCCTAAGACAGATTACGCGGGGTGAAGGCCACCATCAACGTTCTTTTTTAGCGCAGGACCAACACAGATACGTATCATGCCATCGACTGCACCATATTTTACAGCGATGCTATTTAACTCAGAAACATTCATCGCCTGCACCCTTGCAAGCACTTTGTCGTAATAATCAAAGCCAAGATCCAATACATCAACCATAGCAAGTAATCGTGCAATGGCGTTATTATCAGCAACAAGATCAATCAAATCTTTCAGATATATCTGCTTAGCCGCATCAATTTCATATTGCACTACACCCTCTTTGACAAGCACATCAAGCATGGTGCGTACCTGCTTTTCAGCAAACTCAACGTTTTCTGGGTTTACAATCATTCCAACAAAGTCATATCCAGGCTCTTTGGTTGCATTCGATGCAAAGGCACCAAACGCCGTATAAAAAAGTCCTGTTTGTTCACGCACTTTAAAAATGCGCGATCCCAGCGACTTAAAACAAATAATATTGAGCATTTTGAGCGGAATTAAATCTGGATCATACAACGTTACCGGCGATGGCCGCCCTAACACAAAGAACATTTGATCACGCATCATAGCATGATCAATGGTAACATTTGGCTGGAAATCACGCGGTGCGTTGGCAAATTCTTTTTTTGCTCCCTGTGGCCATTGCCCAAATATCTTTTGAACGATTTTTGTCATTGCCGCAAGTTCAAAATCTCCTGAAATGGAAACAACCACATTCTTTGCGTTTACATATTCTTTGTGTAACCGTTCCAACATTGATGACTTCAAGCCATCAACGATTGAAATTGCATCATCATACGTCCATGCAAACGGATGATTTTTATAAATATTATTTCGCAGCAATCGAATTGCCATAGCTCGAGGCGAGTCTTTGGAGCGCTGGTAGGTGTCTGTGAAGATTTCCTTTAATTTATCAATCGACTCTTTTGGAAATGTTGGGTGCCGCAGAATATAATCAAAACGCTCCGCAAGCTCGTCAAAATCCCCACTCAAACATGAAAAGCATGCAGCACGCTCACTAAAGGTATAATTCGCACCACGCTGTTCAAAAAAATCAACGTTCTCTTCTTTAGAAAATCCCTTACTACCCTCCATCAGCATCTCCATCATGAATCCGACACTAATCCCATCACGCGCATCGTCCAAATAATAGGCTCCACGTAAATAACAATCGCAAGCAATCAAAGGAACCTGCTTATTAACAGCAAGCAAAATACGCATACCATTTGGCAAATCAATCACCTTATTTGGCTTGGGAAAACTAAATGTTAGCGACTCAGCCGCTGGCAATGTTTGCGCCACTTTCTGCGGCTCAACCGCAGTCACTCGTTGATGTTGGGCTAGAATTTTTTTATCAAGTGCATCAGATTGCTGCTTAATCGCTTCCCGCAATGACTTTTTGGCGACAGGCAGCGGCAAAACTTCAATACGATTCATCAAAAATGGGTCCAGGTACCCTTGCGTAAATTCTTGTACCTGCGCAGGAGTAACGGTGAAATATTTGTTAACACGTTTAAAAATATCAAGCTCATCACGCGTCGAATAATAGGATTTTATCCAGTTATAAGCCAATTCGGTATAATTCTGCATCTTGTGAAAGAACTTCTTTGCTTTTTGTTTAGCAACACGTTCCAGTTCTTCTTGCTTAACACCCTCACGCATAATCTTTTCAAGCTCCAGTTTAACCAGTTGCTCACACTCTTCGCTCTTTTGTGGCATCGGTTCAATAAAAATCAAAAAGACGCCCGCTTCCATGAACTTACTTGCCTTAACACCAACCGAAGTTGCAACTTTTCGTTCATCAACTAAAAGACGAACCAATCGCCCCGATTGTCCAGCACCCAAAAGATCTTCAACAACTGATGGCAAATGTTCAATGGGCGACTTGAGACCAGGAATAATCCAATAAAATCCAAGCTGTTCTTTTTTTACATCTTCAAAATAGCGGGTATGGTGTGTAACCAAATCAGAAACAATTGTTGGGAATTTTTTAATAACTGAGTCTTGATCCGCTTTAATCGATTCAAAATTTTGTTTGATAATCGGCATAATTTCAGCAGCTTCAACATCGCCAACAACAAACAATGTTGCACGATCAGGCCGATAATATTTTTTGTAAAATTTCTTAAGATTCTCTGAGGATAAATTTAAAAGATCTTCTTTAAAACCAATAATCGGAACATGGTAGGGATGATTTGGCGGAAAAACAAGCTCACACGCTTTCCATACCATGTTACCCCAAAAGTTGTCCCTGCCCATCTTCAGTTCTTGAACAACAGCTTTGACTTCCGAAGCCAAATGCTGCTCATCAAAACGAGCATTCTGCATGCAGTCGGCCAAAATAGGCAAAAATGGTTTCCAATTATTTTTGTTAATTTCAAAATAATAACTGGTCACATCAAGCGAGGTAAATGCATTAAAAGATGCCCCGTATTTGCGTGAAATCCCATCAATATCTGACTCGGACAACGTCGAAGTTCCTTTATAAATCATATGCTCAACCAGGTGCGCCAAGCCTCGTTCGCCAGAATCTTCTACATAGGAGCCAACCTCATAGGCAATTTGCACCAAAACTTTTGGTTGAGTCACATCTTTAAAGATAAGCACATTCATACCATTGGCCAGAACCTCTTTGTGAACTCGTTCTATCGGAATGGTGAATGAAAAGGACTTTTGAATGATGGTCCGCTGTTTTGCTTTGCTGAAAAACCAAACAAGGAACACGCCTATGATGATGCTCAGTATAGTAATTAATAAAAACTTCATTGTATTCGTCGTAAGCTCCATAAAATGATCCCTAGTTTATTGTGACTACTTCCTTTTCCTTACCGTAGAAATATATCTTTATTTGCCTTACAATGCATAGAAATTGTTATTTTAAGGTGTTTTTATTTGTCACGTTCATGAAAATTCTAATTGTCCGAGTTTCCGCCATTGGCGATGTAATCCACACGCTACCCTGCGTCTTTCTCATCAAAGCGATGATTCCTCATGCGCAGATTAGTTGGATCGTTCAGCGCAAAGCAGCTGCACTTATCCACAATCAGCCCTTTCTTGACCATGTTTGGACATTACCGAACAAATTTTTATCACCACGTATGCTTCCGCAAACCTGGTCGATTCTCAAAGAGGTACGTAGTCAACAATGGGATGCGATTATTGATTTTCAGGGACTTCTGAAGACATCAGTGCTGATATCATTGCTGTCAGGAACTAAATTTGGCTTTGACCGGTCCCATGCTCGCTGGGGCGGCAGCAGCCTATTTACCCATCACCACACAGAACCACACTACGTTAACATCATTCAGAAAAATCTTGCACTCACGGCCGATGCCATACAACACCTGGCACCACACACAAGCTGTCCAACCATTCACGAACTGGCTCAAAAATTTTTCCTGCAGATCCCACAAAAGCTCCAAGAATCTGTCGATTGTTGGCTCGCACTCAATAACATTACTCAGCCAATTATCATGTGTCCCAACACCACCGGAACCGCCAAGCACTGGCCACTGGAGCGCTGGCAAGAGCTGTGCCTCATGCTCACGCAGGACCGAACCATCACGACCCATTACTCAATTCTTTTGGTGGGAAAACAGTTTGGCAATGCTGCACAAGCACTGGCAACATGGATTAAGCACAAACACCTCCCCATCATCTGCGTTCCAGCGTGGGATCTTTTAACAACAGCACACCTAATCAAACAATCGGCGCTCATCATCGCACCAGACACAGGACTGCTACATTGTGCTGATTTTTTAGGTACACCATCCTTGGGAATCTTTGGACCAACCCTGGCCACACGGCATGGCCCATTTCTGCAACCCGCCAATCAACGCAATGCGATACAAATAGCCTGTCCACACATGTACCAGAAACGGCATGCTGCTACAAAATGGGCTCAAGTAGAACAAAATTGCATGTTGACCCTAGAAGCTGCTACAGTACATAAGAAAATTGTGAATATCTTGAACTGCCCGAAATAGGTTGATTGAGGGATTTATGATAAACAAAGAAACAATAGAAGAAGTAAAAAATCGCTTGGTAAAAACATATGATCCAGTTGCCATTTATTTATTTGGCTCCTACGCCTGGGGCCACCCTGATAAAGAAAGCGACTTGGACTTGTTAATTGTCGTTGAGAAATCAGATGAAAAATCTTATAGACGACCGATAGCAGGATATAAAGCACTTCGTGGCCTTGAAGATATTTCTAAGGATATTATCGTTCAAACCCAGGAAATCTTTGATCGCAGATCGCAAGAAAAAACAACGCTCGAATTTAAAATAAAGAGAGATGGCAAGGTGCTCTATGCGCGAGCATGAAAAATGGTTACAAGTAGCAAAAGAAGATTTGCTTGCAGCTAAAAACCTTGTAAAAGTCGAACTTTTTTCAGCCGTCGTCTATCACTGTCAACAAACTGCCGAAAAGTCGTTAAAGGGTTATCTCGTTTTTAAAGAGCAAGAAATTCTTAAAACGCATGACCTTATCAAGCTCACAAAATTATGTACAGAATTGGATCAGAGCTTCGCAGTACTCTATGAAAAAGTTGAATACCTCAATCCATTTTCGAGTAAATTTAGATACCCCTCAGAAGACGAAATTCCTGATCTTGAAGCTGCACAACTTGCCGTTAAACATGCACAAAGCATCATGAGTTTTGTCGGCAAAAAAATTGCAGAACCTGAAACAGGTCAAACAACTATTTTTACGGAGTAGGAATTACGAAGGACTTAAATTATGACTTCTGCCCGAAAAAAATATCCAGCCTTTGTACTTATCTTTTTACCATCCTTCCTCATTGCAACCAAGCCAGCCCCACCACAACAGCTCAGTATCCAGGAAGCAGTTGCCAGCGCTCTCAAACATCGTCCTGACTTAGAAGCACTTACCTTTGCAACACAAGCAAATAAATCAGCCGCCAAAGGAGCTATCGCCGGTTATTATCCAACCATTACCTTCAATAACACCTTGTGGCAGGAAATAGGACAAAACCATCCAGCAAACAGCGCACTCCTAACCGCAAACCAACTCCTTTACTCATTCTCCGGCCCTATTCAAAATTATAAACGTGCCAAGAAATACGCGGAAATCAGCAAACTAGATGAAGACGTTCTAACCAATAAAATTAAGCTCGAAGTTGAAAGAACATTCTTACAAGCCTGGTTTCTGCAGCAACAACGCGTCACAATCACCGCTTTAAAAAAATCATCGACAGAAACCTATACCAAAGCCAAACATGAGAATAAGCTTGAGTTGCTTGATAAAAACGTGTGGCTGACAAACACAGAGCAATACGCATCAAGTATTTCTAACATTGACCAATATTACGATGACACCATCACCACCTACAAACGACTTGAATTTTTGATGGGGCAATCGCTCTTGCTTACCGAAGGTGATACTTCAAAAAAGGTGCTGACTAAACTTGTCTGGCGCCCACTGAAAAAATCTATCGTGCACCCACTTGCCACCTACTACAATCTAGCAATCAACAATCGTCCAGAGCTTGAGCAGGCAATAAAAAAGATTGATATCGAACGATACAACATTCAACTTGCGCAAGGATCGCGCCTTCCTACCATTTCAGCCAATGCCTCGGCGGGCCACCAAGCACTGGTCTATCCCAGTGGCATCAATATCAATCGCGGTTATCACTCCATGGGATTAACCGTCGACTGGACCATTTTTGATGGGCTGGTTACGCAATACAAAGAACAACAATCAGAAGCCAACAAAGTAAAAGAGATACTTAATAAAGAACAAACCGTTTTATCCATCAAACAGGAAGTTCAGGATAAATACTTTGCCTACTCAAAAGCACTCACCAAGCTTAAAGCGCAAAAAATTTCATACGTGCGCGCACATAACGAATTTGTTCTGCGCAAACAAGAGTTGGAAATTGGCCAAATTTCACCGGTCGACTTTCAAACAGCAAAAACCAATTGGGAGCAATCACAACTTGATTGGTATGCCGCAAACGTTGTTACTGAGCTCAGTAAACGCGATCTTTGGTACGCCTGCGGCTACCCAGAATTTTTACAAAGCTGACTTTTCACCCGCCTCAAGCAATGCTGGCCACGAAACCGGAAATAATTTTTCCATAAATCCAGACATACCTGCAGCATAATCGCGAATTTCTTTTTGTGCTGAACGATCAAGGCGCAAAACCGCCAAACGTGCATAACCAGCCAAACTGGCTGTTTCAATAAATTCGGTATACATCGATTGCGGCAAAATCATACGAGCCTGTTCTGGACAAACTCCCATAGCAAGTAAGCGATTGTAGTATGCGACGGCATCCGCAACGTAGTTTTTCATTTCATTAACGGCGGTCTCATTGCCATCGATCGAGCAATCTTTTGAACCTTGTTTGATATTTTTATCACGCTGGCGTAACTGCTCCGGCACAAAACACTGTGGCTCATCACTGACGTAACGACGCGAAACTTCGTTGCGCGAAAAACCTATGGTAGAACGCCACCATTCACGGGCAACAAAAATCGGCATCTTTATTCTGAAGCGCACTTGGGGATGAAAAAATGGTGTAATATGACGGTTCGCTGCTAAGTATTTGATTAATTGCTGGTCACGGGCCGCTAAGCCGGTTGCCTCGAATGAAGCTTCTTTGTTCATCGACACTCGTGCGGCATTAACAACCGTCAGATCGCTCCCAAAGCATTCGAGCAACTCAACAAAACCAATGCCATCCTGTAAAAATTTTTTCGTTTCAGCGCCAGGCACGACCGTTGCCTGCGAAGAAAATTGTTTATCCAATTCCATTTTTCATACCTCGTTATTGATTTTTTATAGAACTCTTTCACACTACTGCAGGAAAGTCCCTATACAATACCAATAACGCAGGGTGATGTCATGATGAAGAAAAAATTTTTTACCACAATACTATGGCCGGTAACCGTCGTTGCCAGCAAGCTGATAAAGCTCTCAGTTTCATCCAGCTTCGGGCTCCTTAAATTATCGGGCATCATGGTCACCGTGCCGCTCATGGGCGCCCTGTACTCGCTGCCACAAACCTTTGGATTTTTGATCGTACTACTCGGTGTCAAACATATCTTTTTTGCATTTCCCCTCACCCTTGGCCTACCAACCATCGCTGCAACACTGTCATGGTCATGTCACACCGAACATCACAATCGTGTATGGAAATTATTTGACACATTCTTACACGTGATGCTTCCACTCGTTTGCTTTATCATTTTTGCAACACATCCTGTTGGCCATCAGGCATGGTGGTATGGATGCTACTGGCTTATTCCCTGCATCATTTGGCTTTTGAACACCCAGAGCACCTTCGCCCGCGCGCTGCAAAGCACGTTTATTGCCCATGCCCTTGGCAGCATCATCTGGCTTTTTGCAGGCATTTTGTCGGCGGAACAATGGGTGGCACTGATTCCCATCGTCGCCATCGAACGCTTAGCTTTGGCACTGGCTAGTTGTGGTTTGTATTATGTTTTGGCGCAGGCTTATTCAAAAGTTAATTCAATTGCTCGCACCAGTCGCATTTCAATAAGAAACTAACCTTCACCCTAACGCTGTTTTAAGAATTTCATACAGAAAATATACCTAGAACAAAGGCCCATTTCTGCGTCATAAACGCACAAAAATGGGCCTTTGTCATTAATTTTCAATTTGTTAATATTATTAGAATAATTACTTAAACTATCGTTTTTTATTGGAGGTTAAACTATGAAAAGGTTAACTAATCTTATTATTTTAAGCGTTGTTACACTGGCAATGACAACTGAATTTTCATATGGAAGTTGTTGTTGGAGGCGTACAAAAAAACGGAAAGCCGATATTATTTCGACAGATCCGAACACCATCACAACATCTAATACGGACCTGAGCACCATAACAACATCTAATTCTACACAGAACCAAGAAGCTAAAGAAATCGAAGCGGACACAGATAGCCAGGCATCAAAGCGTCCCATGCTACAGCAAGCCAAAACCCCTGAGCAGATTTTACAAGAAAATGGCGCAATATACGGCAATAAAACGGCCAACCTCATGCGCCTCAAAATGCTCTCACAAGAAACTCCTTCCTTAGGCGGATATCAGGTCACAGTGCCACCGTTTTGCGGCATCACCAACGTCGATGTCCTCACATATCTCGATCGACAAACACAAGGATCTTCGTTTGCGGCCGAGTGGAAGCAGTTCCTAGCATCAGCCCTCTATAAAGGCAGAATGCCTGCCACCGTTCATCAGGAAATTTTGGCCAATAAAAAGTTCCCCGCTGACTTTATTGAAGCCTTAAAGACCTTTGGACAATCAATAGCGCAGTGCTTCAAAAACACCACATTTACTTCACCTACATTGGTAGATTTTATTAGCCAAGCCCAAGGATTTCAGCTGATGGTACGTAGTACCGGCAAAGAAGATTCTGACGAATTTGCCAACGCTGGTGGTAACGAATCAGTTGCCAATGTTACTCCAACCATTGACGCAATATCGAAAGCAATGGGAACGGTCGTCGCCTCATATATCGGAGAAAAATCACTCAAACAACGCCTTGCCGTTGCAACTACGGTTGAACACATCGCCCAAATATTAGAAACTCCTTTCGTTCCAGTACTCGTCCAATGCATGATTGGAGAACCTACAGGAGGAATCACCCCTGCAAATGAACAAGAACTAGAAAACATTCCAGTCTCAGGAGTTTTATTTACCACTGAGGCAGAAGGAGGAACGCCCGGCGTATCACACTTTCAAGGCACCTTTGGACATAATGAGGGTGTTGTTAACAACCTGGTTCCTGTGGATACATGGTATATGACATCCGATGAAAAGTTCTACTCGATTATACGCAACAAAAGCTCCCGCTTAATCCCTCAAATCTATACTCCACTAGATTACACCCCAAATACATACACCAATGGAGTTTCTTTCGGCCAACAACCAGCACTACCTTCATCTGCTTTACTTGCAATAAAAAAACTTGCTAATCGCATTGAGGAACATTATCAAAAACCAATGGACGTCGAATTAGTAGTTATGCCTGCTGAAACAACAATTTATTTGGTACAGGCCAGACCTATTATTTTTGGGAAAAAGGATCCATCGTATATTTCTGACGACGTTGTAAAACAATGTGAAAAACTCCAAGGTGTTAAATTTGGAATCGGCACAGGAGCTTTTTGTCAAATTAATAGCGTGGCAGAACTATTAATTGAGAATAGTATAGGTACTGCCTGCAGGAAGTACTTGGCTCTGCCAAAAATAAACCAGGATCAAATTAAATGCATTATCATCAAAGAAAAGGCCTTAGACGCAACAACATCACACGATGCCACAACGTTGAGGGCTACTAACAAACCGATTATTCAACTCGATGAACATTTGCAGCTAAGGCTGGATCAATGGCTTGAGGAACAACGGATTTCCGAACAATGGTTTGACGAGAATAAATCACTTATTGTTGTTGACGCCCAACGAGGATGTTTGCTGCGTTCGCGCCAACCGCTACCCGCTGGAGCAATTGTTGAAGAATGGGGAGAATGTCCGTTGCCTCTAAAGCTTTCTGTAAATCCATCGCCAGAAGTTCCGTACCCTCACGTATTACAAACTAAAATTTCTACTATCAACGATTCCGAGAAGCAGGCATGGAGTCAAAAGACTATTCACGATCTCTTTAGAATGCTTAAGACCAGTACCAAAGATACTATTGATCAGGCTCACATAAGCTTAATTTGTATTCTCGAAAAATTATATTGCGAATTAGACCAGAAAGGGACTGCTCCAGATTTTAATATCATTGCACCTGCCATATCCTATCAAGCATATTCCATCGCAAACACAATCATTGAAACATTACCAAAGGTTCAACAACGAGGAAGCTTGGAGCTGTTATACCACGTCAACTTTCTTCAAGCCCTCTTTGATCAACCAACCGATGCTAACATTATTAATAAATATTCACTGACAACACTCGGTCAGCCGAACGTTGTTCCTGCAAAGGTATAACGTTTTCTAGATCATCAAGCTCTTCGCACTAGTTAAACTTCTATAGATTTATCGGGTAGGCGCTCCTTTTTTTGGGAGCGCCTATCGCTTTTTCAGATATTTTTACGATCCTGATTCACCAATACTTATTTCAAAAACGCAAACGTTCCTTCGCCAACCAAATCAGCCAAAGGCTTACGATCTGACGGTTCTTCGCGTTTTTGCAGCTCTACCGGCAAATCTTGTACGCGCCCAGGCTTCCCAATCACGCACATTGCTTCAATGTCATAATTATCCGGAATCGCCAATTCACGACGCGCTTGATCATAATCAAAGCCCTCAAGGCAATGAATCACGAGCCCCATACATGAACCCTGTAACGCCAAACTCATCCATGCCGAACCAGCATCAAATGAATGTGTTCGCGATGGCTCATTATTAAATTCAAAGCATTTGCGCGAAAGCATGACTATCAACGCAGCACCCTTCTGACACCACGATTGATTGATCGGAACCAGCAAATCAAAGTATGCTTTCCATTGCGGCATCCCCTGCATGGCATATAAAAATCGCCACGGCTGATTGTTGTACGACGATGGCGACCAACGCGCAGCTTCAAACAGCTGCATCAATTCTTGCTTGGACATTTGTTCGCCCGACATTGCTCGCGGGGACCAGCGATTAGGAAAAATTTCATTGACACCCGGCAAACTCACACGTTTTTTCATAGAAAACTCCATCGTTTGATTGTCAGCCCATTGTATTACATGCCGTCATCACAGAACATTTCTGCTTTGCAAGCACTGGCATTGGAACCCCATCTTCACCATTAGCATAAATATTGCCTGCATGGTCAAGCGCAAATACCGTTTCTGCTGCATTCGCAGCCACGCACGTCATTCCTGTAGCCGGCATGCCATACCGCGTTCGCTGACGCTCCCACGTTCCATGCACATAACGCCATACCGTTTTTTTATTTGCGGTGGGCTTGTGACAAATACCCCACATTAAATCCTTGGAAACCACGGCGATTGAAGCAAGATGCGCTGGCCGTTTGATTTTTTCCCACCGGTTCCCATCACGCATGAACATATGTCCTGCCTTGGACAGAACAGCCACGGTCCCATCATAGGCAACCGAAACCTGCGAAGCATTCCTTGCTTTTAAAGCCCATGAGCCATCAGCAAATCGATAGAGCACATCGTGCTCATCAATTGCCCACACTTCCATCTGGCTCCCAACCGCAATATGTTTAATCTTCAATTTTTTTGCATCATCAAGCAAAGCCCATCGTCCACCACTGCTTGCAGTTCCGCTAGTCTTATCAAGTAGAATGTACGGAGTTGGGGCTTCGGCGCGTGGCCAACAATAGCGATACACTTTATGATTTTTTGCGCTCAACCCGCATAACGTTCCGTCAGAAGCAACGGCAACCTCACAAAGTGGTGCAATGGAACACCGTTTTTCATCAAGCACTTGTCGCACTGTCCAAGGGTCAGCACCCATCGTTTGATTATCAAAAAAGTACGGGATCCCTTTTTTGAGCCCCACGGCAACCATCCGCCCGTTTTTACTTCCAACAGCAACCTGATCGAATCCGCCACCACCCTCCTGATAGAATCCGTTGGGAAATGCTACCGAATCCGCCACTCCCCCACCCCAACAAATAGCAACCAACGCCACCGACATTCCAATCAACTGTAAAATTATTGCGCCGCATTTGGTCATCATAAAACTACTCCTCTCTTTCTTACCCTTTAGACTGGATGGTACAAGTGTAGCAATCTCTTTACTTCCAAGCCAAAAATTTTTAATGTAAAAAATACTTGGCGAAATCAATGTTTCTGCATCGATTTTTCTTCAGTTGTTTTCTTTGAAAAAGCCTTGTATGGTGTTTAAGAGGAAATAAAAGACCAAAAAACAATCATTGAAAAAGGAGATTGGTAATGGTACTCAAAAGGTTTTCACCAATACCCACCATTAATCTTGCTGTTCTTTTCAGCTTACTCGTAAGCTTTTTTCCATTCTACGGTTACGGACTTATTAATGATGCGTCGGTTATGTCTGCAATTAATGCTTCAAATTCTCTCGATTTTGATTCGCAAACATTAGAACTCAGCACCATCTTTGACGCTGTTGTTTACGATCCAATCATTAGCATTAACGCAACAACAAAAACAGCTTTCTTTAACGCCCTACAGTCTCTCTTCAACAAGCGCATAACAAAATACACCACTGAAAATGCAATCAATATTTCTGATTACAAGCTGTTACTCGATATCATAATAAGTATGTCAGGACGCGCAGGAGATGTACTTAATGCTGGAGATATCCCAGCGGTAATAACATCGCGCAATATTGTCGCAGTCGAAGATTACATTTCCGGCCTCCAAACAGCACCAACCTTTAGAGCGCAAGTCCAGACGTTAGGAATGTTGATTCAAGCAACAGGCTCTGCTAGCAATGCATCATTTGCAGATGTTGTGCGACAAATATTTTTTAACAACTTGCAAGCAGTGTTTAATAACCGTGTACTTACTGATCAAGCAACATTGCAGTCTACGACAGACCTCAATACCTTTAAAACACATTTAAACAATACCATTAACTCAATTTTACTTCCTAGCGTAAACAAAACGAATGTGCAAACATTTATTGCCACAATCACCCTAGAACAACAAATTGTAGCGGTTGCCTCCGTCACCGATTACACCACCCAAATAGCAAACTTAGACACAATAATGACTGCCAACGCCGGCAACACTTTTGGAACAATTACAAAAAATATCTTTTATAAAGTTCTTGATGCGATCGTTCAGAAACGTTTGACGGTTACACCAACAAACATTTTCACTAATACCTATGCTTCTAAATTGTACACCTTGCTCACAAAAGTCAGCCTGTCGCTCCACGTCCCTCAAGACAAACAACAACCATTCACCGCAACGCTCAGTGTGGCCGAAATTGAAAGAAACATTGAAGACGTTATGACCATCACCGACTTCAACAACAAGGTTGATAAAGTCTCAAACATCATCGCACTGGCTAAAGCCCGAACGCCAGCACCTTTTACTCAAACGTTGTTTGATGCCATCTTGGAACATGTATTCTTAGCCCGCCCCGTAGTTCCCGTTAGCGCTACCGACCGGCTGGCTGCACGACAAAAATTTTTAACCGTTATCACCACAACAATTTTGAGTGATGCTAATACACTACTCACCAATTTACTTAATTCAACATTCACCGCACACGTTGCCACCATCCGTGACACCCTCAAGGCCGAAATTAATGCACTTCGTCGCCTTGACTTGATCATCGCTCCAGCTACCAACACCACACCAATAACAGAACTTGCTAACTCGACACGTTTGCTCGAGCTTGGAAAAATTCTTACTGAGAGCACTGGAAAAACACTCGATGACGAACCAAAGACGTTCACCGCACTGCAACGCGCCTATGACACACGAGCCAAAAACCTTACCGAACTCAACAACCTTAAAACACTCTTCACTAATTGGATTAACGTCAGCCCTGCACTGCTCACCGCAGAACATATTGAAATCATCAAAGGCTGGCTAAAAACCGTAGATCAAGACATCACGATCATCCGAATTAACCAAGGCGAAATCATCGATCCACGCCAAATCATCACTGTTCTTGATCCAAGCCAATATCCAGCAACGCTAGATCCCGACACACAAGCACAAATCTTTAACGCCCTGAAAAAGGCATACGATGGTCGTACCGCAACGTTGGCAACACTACCAGCCACTGCCGACAAAATCACCTTCCTTACCAACCTGCGCAATCTTATTCAAAGCTGGTACAGCCGACTAACCAACTACCAAACAACGCTTAACACGTGGATCGCCACCATCAACGGCGAAATTGCAGCGTTGCAAACACAGGCTCAACTTGCAACCATCAGCCAACAGCCAATCGCACAACAAATCACCGGGTACGGCCAGTTGCTTAATAATATTCCGGCCGGATCAACGCTCGACCCAACAACGCAAGACAACATCTTTAACTACTTACAAAATCTTTACAATAACCGCATCAAAGAACTTGATCCGCTCAAACAACTTCGCGACCTCCTGACTAACTGGCTTAACAGCAATTTGCTTAAACCAGCACAAAATACGACAATCAGAAATGTATGGTTGCCACAACTCAACACAGAAATTAGCGCCCTTGAAAAAGCAGCACAAGCAGCCAATACCATCAACGGACTTGATCCAAATACCGTCACCCCAACCGATCTTAACAGCCTCTTGGATTATCTGATCGCCAATGGCCTCTCGCTCACTCCCGACCAACAGGCCAAGGTCTTTGCGCTTCTGCAGGCAATCTATCAAAAGGCCATTCAAAGCAATCAATTAAACGATTTACAAAATGCCTACAACCTGATTAATCGCTGGTATCAAAGCGGCAAATTACCAAACTATCAAACCAACCTGCTTAACTGGCTTACTGATTTGGCCAATCGCATCAAGGCTTTGACACAAATCAGTAATATGGGCACAATAACCGACCCAACACAACTAGGAACATCGCTTGACGAATTCCTCACACAGAACGGCGGCAAGGCGCTGGACGAAGCTACAGAATTAAAGATTTTTGATCTCTTGCGCAAGGCATACGAAGGACGGGTCAAAACCATCCCACTGCTTACAAAGTTAAGCACATTACTCAGTCGTTGGCTCTACAGTAACCTGCTCAAAGCCGAGCATAATGCAGTAATACAAAATGAATGGTTGCCAACGATTGCCATCGAGCTTGCGCTTCTACAAACAGATTATGCGGCCCGACTCAATCAGCTGCAAAACGTCATTAACTCATACAACGGAAGAACCATCACCGCTAATGCTCAAACATCATTCTTTAATGCATTAGTTACGGTATTTAATGTCCGCGCCCAATATCAACCAATTGTCACGGTGCTCAACAGCTTACTTAGCCTCTTGAACAACACCATTGCAAGCTCGCTTCTTTCAGACGATTTGAGAACTCGTGTTCGAAACGAGATGATTACGGTTATCAACAACGAACTGAGCGTCCAACAGTTGCTTAGTGAAATTACCGCAGCAATGAAAATTGCTGATTACAGCTCAATGGTTGATACCTTAAGCGGCATCATGACCCGTGTTGGAACTACAACGGTACCTGAAGTTGCACAAAATTTGTTCTTTAGTGCCGTCCAACAAGCATTCAATAAACGCATAAAAACTGTTGAATTGTTAACTAAGCTCCTTGCCTTCCTCCAAGCAACCATGACAAGCACCTTGCTTACCGATCCACAAAAACTTGTTGTTGATAAGAACTTCCTGCCAATAGTCAATGCAGAGCTCCTTCTCTTGCAAATCGAACAAGCTATCAAGAACGCAATGGCAATGACCGACTACATGGGACAACTCAATGCGTATAACACCATCATGGATCAGGCCAAAGGCGGAACCTACCCAGCAACAATTAACAATCTCTTTGCTACAGCGCTCAAACAATCATTCGATAATCGCAGCACACAAACGCTTGATGCACTCAAAGAATTACTAAAAGTTTTGACCACTGCATTAACAACACCACTGCTAGCCGCTGCACAACAAGCATTCGTTAAAGCAATGCTCGATACCCTCGCCATTGAAATTGCCATCAACTCAGCAATGCAAGAAACCGATTATGGCCGGCAACTTGATATTCTGCTTGATATGACCTTTCAATATCGTACCGCTAAAATTGTTGACTCACGAGTACAAGTTCTCTTCTTTACCACCTTGGTTTACGTTTTCGGCAATCGACGCACACAATACATCGACAGTCAAAATAACTACATTGATCTGATTGATGACACCAACATTGGTAAGCTTGCAATGCTGCTTCTTAATGCTGAACGCAGCACACTGCTCGCATCCGGCAATCAAAAAACGGCCGCCTCATATGGCGAAATTGTAACCTTTGAACAAATGATCATTGATGCTCTCAAACTCACCTATGCCGCACAGTTGAACAACACGACCAGAATACTCAAGAGCGCCGTAAGCAAATCGTTCGATTTGGTAACCGACGGAATATTCTACTTCCTCATCGTCAAAATTTATAATGATGGTATCAAGACTGAAAATTCAGCATCCACCGAACAACTCATTGAGTTACTCAAACTGGCCGCAACGTCACCGCTCCTCAGCTTTGAACATCAACAACGAATCAAGGATCTGCTTTCTGCACGCGGCATCACCGTCACCACAAGCGCTGTGGAACAAAGTTTAAGCTCAATCTTACTCATTCCAGACAACAATACGCGTATTCAAAGTTTGATCACACTCACCAAACAATTAGGCACCACAACACCTACTGCTGCCGAACAAACACAGTACATGGCATTGCTGCAACAAATCCAGGGCTTAACCAATCTTTCAGATCCAACAAGCAAGCAACTGCTTACCCAATTACTCGGCACAGCGCAAACAAGTCCAATTTTGAATTCTGACCAACAAACATTTGTTGCAACAACCATGCTCCCATCAGTCCAACCAGAGAAAGCTGTCGTTGTTCCAGCAGCTGCCGCAACAATTCCAACTGTTGAAGTTTCCGTCGATAAAACAACCCCAACTGCAACTAATATCAACGCAGCTGTAGCCAGTAAAGATATGACAACACTTGCGGCGATTGTTGCTAACGCTGCAACCACTGGTATCGACAGTACAACAACAACTGCGCTCAACACCGGACTTGCCAAATTAGTCAGTTCAACATTGAGCACATCACAAAAGACAGCACTCAATGGTATCATCGGTACCACTGCAACAAGTGGGTTGATTACCGCAAGCGTTATCAACGCTGCCACGAGTAAAAAAGACTTAGGTGCCCTTTCAGCAATAGTCTCCAGCTCGCCAGCCGCAAGCATCGATCCTGCGTTAAAGACAACACTTAATACTGCCATTGCACAATTGGCCAACTCGTCGCTTAGCACAACGCAAAAAACTGCGCTCAAAGAGATTGTCGGTACAGCAGCAACAAGTGGCCTACTCACGACCAGTGTTATTGCAACCGCACAAAAAACAAGCCTAATCACTTCAACACAAGCAACAACAGCTACAGCAGCAGCCACCGTTTCACAGGCTGCTCCAACGTCAAGTGAGCTTTCAACACTGTCAACCAAAATCAATCAACAAGCCCCAGCAACTCAGCTTCAAACATTAAATTCATTGCTTGATCGCTCAACGGGAAAATCCATTGATCCGGTAGCACAGGCACAATTCCTCCAAGTTCTTAAAGCGTCAACCGACGACATCATTACTGAAGGCAGCGATACGCTCACATTATCAAAGTTGAATGAAACAATTCAGAAAGCACAGTCCGCAATGGGCCTCAGCTCCAGCGAAGCAACTGCACTACAAAATCAAATCGCTGCTGCCATAGCCGCAAAAACAAGCCCAACATCAGCAAACATTAAAGCAGCTTCTGCGCTGGCCAGCACAAGTAGCAGCCTTGATGCCCTTTCCAAGATCGTAGACAATATTGCGACCCAAGGCATGGACGCAACCGCCACGCAAGATCTTAATACTGCAATTAGCAAACTACTTGCTAAAACAACATTAACCTCGGCCGAGAAAACAAATTTACAAGAATTAGCCAAAAAGGCCTTGGTTGCAGGGGTCCTGTCACCAGCGAATATTGCAGCAGCTCAAGCTGCAAATCTAATTCCTGTAAGTACCACCATCGAATCGCTCTCCAAAACCATTGATACCGCTCTTACACAAGGAATAGATGCAACCACCAAGAAAGATCTTAATACTGCTATAAGCAAGTTGCTGGCAAAAACTACCTTAACAACAGACGAGAAAGCAAGCTTACAGATGCTGCTGAACAAAGCGGAAGCGGCCGGTATCCTGTCATCAGAAAACATTGCATCAGCACAATCTAAAAAACTCTTTGCTACAACACCAACACAAACAGAAGTAACAAGTATTGCAAATAGTGCTGCACTTCGAACCCCAACTACTCTAGCATCACTACTCGAACGTGCCAGCGGCAAGACCGTTGACGCAGCAACCCAAGCGCAATTCCTCCAAGCACTCAATGCAGCAACGCAAGATGCTATTGCCAAAAATGACACCGCTGCTTTGATGCAACTAAGCTTATTGGCTAAACAAGCTCAATCGTCACCATTACTCGCATCGCTCATCGCAAGTAACCCTACCGCCGCCGCAACGTTTGAATCACTCAAGACAACGCTTACTTCCGCGACAGCAACAGCAAGTATCCCAACATCGGCCAACATCAATGCCGCCGCCGCTCAAACAAATGCAACAAGCAGCATTGCAACGCTCTCCAATATTGTTGACAATATCGCTATCCAGGGAATCGACGCAACCGCCAAGCAAGATCTTAATGCAGCAATCAGCAAACTGCTTGCCAAAACAACATTGACAACGGCAGAGAAAGCAAACCTCAAAGAACTGCTTACCAAGGCTGATGCAGCCAAAGCCCTTTCAGCAACAAATGCCGTAAAAGCGCAGGCTAGCGGTATTATAAGTGTCAGCAACAGCATCGACTCACTCTCAAAGATGGTTGACAATGCTGCAGCTATGGATGAAACAGCTAAGGCAGATTTAAATGCAGCAATCAATTCACTCATTGCCAAGCCATCACTCACCGTCGCTGAAAGAGCCAATTTACAACTCTTACTCAAAAAGGCAGAAGCCGCTGGCATTTTATCAACAACAGTCGCTGCAGCCGCACAGGCCAAGAGTTTATTCGTTGCAAAACCAACTGAAGCAGAATTAAAAACAGCAACAACAAACATCACTAAACAAACAACGGCCAGCCAATTACAAATGTTGACCTCATTGCTTGACCGTGCTGACGGCAAAACCATTGATGCGGCAACACAGGCCCAATTCCTTGAATTACTCAAAGCTGCTACCGCAGATGCTATTGCTAAAGGTGACACTGCATCGCTTGCAAAACTCAATACACTTGTCCAACGTGCTCAATCATCTCCAATCCTAGCTTCACTTTTGGCTAGTAACCCTACTGCAGCAGCTACAGTGACAACCCTACAATCGCAACTCAGCACCGCCATCACTGACACTAGTGCTGCAACGGTTGCTAACGTTAAAAAAGCGACACAGCAAACCGATACGGCACTAAAAGCTGAGGCACTCACCAAGATCATCGAGACCGGCAAAGCCCAAGGTACAATTGATGCCGCAACCAAGACAGAACTGAATTCCGCCATTCAGCAATTGACAAAAACAACGCTAAAACCATCAGAAACAGCAAGCGTTACCAAACTCATTTCCACAGCAACAACAGCCGGGGTGTTAACTGCAACAGTAGCCGCCGCCGCTGCGGCTAAAAAGCTTGTTGTCACCGGCCCAACGCAAGCAGAAATTACCGCTGCTACTGCCAAAATTACGCAACAATCTACCGCAACACAACTGCAAACCTTAACAAACCTACTCGATCGCGCTGACGGCAAAGAAATGGATGCCGCAACGCAGGCCCAATTCCTCCAATTACTCAAAGCTGCTACCGAAGATGCCGTCAAGAAAGGTGACGTTGCAGCGCTCGCGCAACTGCAAAAATTAACGTTACGAGCTCAGTCATCACCAATGCTTGCCTCCCTGTTAAGCAGTGATGCTACAGCCGCAGCCACCTTTAGCACCATCCAATCACAACTGACCGCAACAATTGTCAGCACCGCACAACCAACCAGTGACAATGTGCAACGCATCCAAAATCAAACCAATCCGCAATTGCAAATTGCGTCATTAATCGCTCTCACCAACAATGCTAGTGGTCAGGTATTGGATGCATCAACCAAAGCTCGTTACGCCGAACTCGTCACTCAACTGACCAAGGATTACAGCAAATTAGATCCAGCATCGCGTGCACAATTGGTGACACTGCTACAAAATCCAGCCATCAGCGCAATGCTGCCTGCAACAATCACAGCGCAAGCCTTATTAGAACAATTGCAAGCCAAACCAAGCACAACAAAAGTTACACCCGCGACAGCCAAGGCCACAGCAGCAGGCACGGCTGATCTGACCATAACGCAACAACTTGCAGCCATTGCAGGCCAGTCACCAGCGGTACAAGCAGTAGAATTGAAACGCCTTGCAGCAAAAGCCGGTTCATTTACGGAGGCTGAGAGGGCGCAATACACAGCACTGGTAAGCGCTCTTGCAGCCAACCCAGCAATTGATGCCAAAACAGTAAGCGTACTCACCCAATTAGTCCAACAATCAGGAGTTGCACAAATTATTCCAGCAGCAACCTTAAAACCACTTACGCAAACAATCACAGCAAAACAACAGGCCATGATCGCGTCGGGTCAAATTAAAGCAACAACTGCTGCAACCGCCACTTCGGCCGCAGAAAAAGCACGTAAACGTGCCATTGCGGCTCAAACAGAAGTCGTTGCCAAAAAACGACAAACAAAGTCAGCCCTTGAAACAATGAAAACAGAACTGCGAGGACGTTTGGCCATCATTACTACTGCAGCAACATTTGATAGCAAAGTGATGGAACTACAGAAGCTCGTTGACTGGAGCAAGTACAAAACAATTCCTGCCGATCTGCAACCAGAAGCACAACCAGTAATTACCAAGATTTTTGCAGGCAAACCAACTGATGCGGCTAGCGCAGCTAGCGTTGCTAAATTTAAAGCAGCATTAACAGGCGCTGTGAAGACATCGTTATTGAGTGATACATTCAAGAAAGAAGTTAATTCAACAATGATTAGCGCGATGTAACATCATCTAAAAGATTGGACGGCCCCTCAGTAAGGCTAAGATATTCCCAATAACTCATATCAGGCTCTTGAGTAACATCAGGAGCCTGTTCCATTTCAACAGCTGACGTACCATCTTCAACAACATCGTGATTCTGCTCAGAATTACTTATTGCAGCTATCAGTGCACATTGGACAACACGAGAAGTTGCGACATTCAATGCAGTTTTACCATTCGCATCACAAATTTCTGGATTTGCACCATGATTAAGCAACATAGTAACCACACTACGGTTTCCATGCTTTGCAGCAATGTGCAATGCTGTTTGGCCGGTTTTTGGATTTTGCGCATTCAGAATATCGCTATCAGACGCAAGAGCGCTTGAACACATGTCGTCCCAAAACTTACTTAATCTTGCACGAGTAATCAGATGAAGAATCGTTTGCCCATCTTCATAACGTAGCCCCCAATAAATGCCCTCTTGCACAAGACCATATGTCTCAGTTTGTATTTGACACTCCATTCGGCAAAGTGTTCTACTCCTATCGCGCTCACACAATTCTCCGTCAATCTTTTTATTTGATTTTGCAAAGCCGGTATGTAACTGGTACAATTCCCGCTCATTCTTCAAAAGAATCTTCAAATTCTTCATCACCTGTTTCGTCCGAATTACTTTTATTGGATCCAATTTTATCCGTTTGTCACAGGGTACGGCACATTGCAATGAATCGAAAAGAAATATTACGCACAACAAATAAGCAGATTTGTTCATAATTTCACCTTTGTATGCAACAAAATTTATTAGAGCTGCATAGCATATCAGCTTATTTGGATAACGCTAATATCAACTTCGCGTTAAAAGTTCTTTAATTTCTTGATCTGTCGCCACATCGACCGGCAACTGTCCATAATTGTCACGTAACGAAGGATCAGCCTTATATTTAAGCAGAATTGTCACCATAACAAAACTTCCTCGCTGCGCAGCAATATGCAATGCTGTTGAACCGGTTTCAGGATCTTGATAATCAGGATCACACCCTTTTTCAATAGCCACACTGCACATGGTATCTAAAACACCAACCCATCCAGCAAGTAGGCCCTTAAAGTCAACACCAGCAAGAAGATGCACAATTGACATGTTGTCTCGTTTATCACAACTGTTCCAATAAAGTTTTTTTCCTACATTGCTGGTCAACATTGATTGCGTTCGATTAACCCTCGTCTGCAATGTATCAATGTGAGCTTTCGCCAATTGTTTTTCATATAAAACATTCTGATAGCAAGTCTCATTAGTTTCCCATAAATAATTTCGATCATACCGTTGGCGTTGCCAATATAATTCAGTTGTATCAGCCCACAGTCGATGAAGTATGGTCATGAAACGCTCTGTTCGCTTTAAAGTATCCCAGTCACGCAACAAAGCGCCATTGATTTGGCTTACCTGTAACAAAAGATTCATCACACAAAAACAGAACATAAGCAATGAACGTTTGCTCATAGAACCCCCCTTTTCTATGTCTCACTCTGACTTCCATTCATTGTTAAAATATCACAGGAACAAGGGCAAACACTAGAAACCGCAAAAGCTAAAGAGCCCGGAAGTATTTCCGGGCTCTAAAATTTATTTGCGTAACAGGTAAAAAACGCTAGAAAGGCAATTCATCTTCAAATGGTGCCGCATCTTTGAAGTTAACTTCTCCGCGAGATGTTTGTTCGCCACCTTCAGAGTTAACCTTTGGAGCTACTTTTTTGGCGCGGGCAGGTTTTATAGACGATTCATGTGATGATGCATCATGTCCGCCTGCAGATTCAGAACTACCTCGTTCCAAATCATCTTCAGGATTCGACATAACATCATCAGCTTGCGCACCCGAGGATAAAAATGTTACACGGTCAGCAACAATCGAATGTTTACTGCGCTTAGCGCCATCTGTCTCTTGCCATGTATCGAGCTTAAGTCGGCCTTCAACCAAAACAGCGCGTCCTTTGCTCAAATATTGGCGGCAACTTTCGGCCTGCGGTCCCCAAACATCAACGTCAATAAAGCAAACTTCCTGAACCATTGCTCCGGTCTGTTTATTTTTAAACTGACGGTTGGATGCAAGTCCAAGGCGACATACCGCCTGCCCTGAAGACAATTGTTTATGTTCTGGATCCCGCGTCAGATTACCCATCATGATTATACGATTATAACTAGCCATACAATGTACCTTTTCACTGAGATGCCCCGAAAAATTTAGAAACGCATGAGGAGGTTACCATAACATCGTGATTTGTAAATGCCACGAAACAACCCACTTATCCCTCGGCCAATAACCCATCAGCGTTATCGTACAGCATCTTACCAGACAGATTAAGACTCGCCCCTGGCATCAATCGCAGATGCGTGTCATACGCATCTGCCTTGGCGCTATCGCCAAAGACCATGCTTGTGGTGAGGGATTGCGGCGTTGTGGTTTGAACATAATCTACGGCGTAAATATTAAAAGAATTAAGCATTGGAGAACCACCAGTATTAATAGCCCCTCCCTGTGCTAAATATTTTCCATTTGGGCTGAATCCTATCGCGAACACATCAGTTGAATAAAAATTAGAAAGATTCATAACAGAACCAGGTATCAAGGTTAATGTTTTTCCATCAAAAGAATAAACTTGTGTACGGCCAACTCCAACAATACCACTGCCAAATCCTGTCGCAAGATATCTGCCATCAAAGCTCCAGTCGCATGAAAACGAAGAACCGGAAAGTGAAATAGAATCGTTTAAAAATAACGAATTACCATCAAATCTGCAAATAGCAATTGCTGCTCCATTGGCAATCCCAATATATCTTCCATCAGGACTCAATGACAATCCCAAGATAGAACCTATGCTTTGAAAAGCACGTAATGTTAATGAAGTACCATCAAAATCATACACACGCAACCCATCGCCAGCTCCCACAATAATATGACGGCCATCTTTGCTCCAGATTGATTTATTCGCTGCGGTAGACACAATCTGTGTTATATATTCCAACGATGAACCATCAAACATCCATACCTGCATGGTACCACCGTTAGTTAGTGCAAGATACCTGCCATCAGGGCTCCAGCAGGGAGCACCAGCTACCCCCCCCGTGTTTATCACCAATGTCAAAGATACGCCATCAAAGCTGAATATTTTAACTCCATATAGCGAAAAGTCCTGACTTGAACCAATAGCCAAATACCTCCCGTCAGGACTCCAGCACATCGTACGCCACGACGATCCATCGTCATACGATGCAACAAATGTAAGAGCGGTGCCATCAAAATGATAAATCCCTACACTTGGACTATCGATCGAAGAATTGATTGCAACATACTTACCACTTGGATGCCAAGCAAGACCTTCGATAACAGCATATAAACTGAGATTGGTATGCGGCTCGAGTGCCGTCATCGTCAACGTTGGATCGGTTTTGATCTGTACGCAATCATCAAAATTCACGGTACCGGTTGTCAAGCGCCAACCGGTATGGGTCGTTTGCAGCGTACAGCCATCCACATACAACACCGATGTTTCATCAGCCATTCTAATAAAGTTGTTATCGGTGTAAGTATTGTTGAGTGAAAAAGGCGCATCAGTAAATGTCGCCGGAGCCATAGAAAACGTAATTGCATGATCAAGATATAAGCATGAATTTTGGGTAATAAAACTTGGCACCGGAGAATTATAAACAAATGCGGATGTACCGGTAATTGCTACATCATTGTGTATAAAAAATCGCCCGCCTAAAAACAGAAAATCATCAGCTGGCACAAGTACTACATTATCAAGCGCGAGCTTACTGTTGAAAGCACCACAGCGCAGCGCAGGAAGCGTCGGCGCATTGCGCGTTGTTTTGATCGTTGCATTCGCAATCGTCAGCGTCACGTTGGTATCGACAAATATTTCTGCATTTTCACCAATCACAATCTCATGGCCTTTGGCATCAATAATCGTATCGCCATTGAAATGCAGAACCTTGCCTGCTGGAATTCTAAAATCTCCGTTCAAAATAAGCGTATGGCCTCGGCCGTCAATATTGCCACCGGTTGTTAGTGTCACCCCAGAATCGAATTCTAAATCTTTGAGCATACGAATCGTACTCGTTTCACGTAAGTCGATGCCACCTGATACTGAAAAAACCATATCCATCGTCACGCATGAATGCGGCATCACCGTAAAGCCATTATTAAGCCGCACGAAGCCTCGTGCAACATCATTATTACTAAAGACATGGTTTGTGGTTTTATAAACTGTTTGATCATCGTAAGCGGTGATGCTACTTGCACCAAGTGATGCGAATAAAAGCAACAAACAAATACAAATGCACGTAATATCCCGGTTCTTCATTCTCTCTCCTTATTTTTGTTTGATTATATTAATCTCAAAAATCCTCAACTAAACCATCAACGTTATCATAAAGCATTTTGCCGGTAAGATTCAGGCTCGCCCCCGGGAGCAGTCGCAGATGCAAATCGTAATCACTTCCTTTGGCGCTATCGCCAAAAATCATGCTGGTGGTGAGTGCTTGTGGCATTGTAGTTGGAGCATAATCAAGCGTATACATCTGTAGATAGTAAGTCGTAAACCCTTGATTCCTAAAAGCACCCGCAAAATACTTTCCATTAGGGCTCAATTGAAATCCGGAATTACTAAGCCACTCGCCAGGAATATCAATAGTAGATCCGGGGACAAGTGTTAACGTTGATCCATCAAAATCATAGACATTCAGACTAACACTCCATGGCGCACCAGACGAACGATACGTCATAGCCAAGGAACATCCATTAGGACTCCACGCAAGAGAAAGTCCTCTTTGTGCTAAGTCGGCATGGGCTACAGGTATAAGCGAATTCGCGTCGAATCTATAAATGTCCAACCCATTATCGTCTAGTCCACATCTCGCCACAAATCTTCCATCAGTACTCCATTGCACCGATGTAGACCAAACAGCGCCAGGAACATCGGTAACAAAGGATAATGCCACGCCGTCAAAACTATAAATTGCTACGGTGCTTCCAAGAAACGTACTAGTAGCTACATAACGCCCATCGGGGCTCCATCCTATGGCTGTAGGAGCTCCAGCATTGGTAGTCGACAGAAGGGTTATTGACGTTCCGTCAAATTTATAAATACGCACGGTAGTCGGGTAAGAATCAATCGTATCTGAGGCAATAGCTATATAGCGTCCATCGGGACTCCACGTAGCTGAACTTCCAATTGAATCGAAGTGCACTACAGGGGTTAAGGACGAAACTCCATCAAAACTATAGATTGTAAGCGGAGAATCAGGAAAGCCACCCAACCAGGCTGGGTAGTTTGCAATTAAGAACCTCCCATCAGGACTCCATTGTAATAAATAAAAATTATTTTCATAAGGATATACGCCTCTTTGAGAAAGCAGTGTTAATGATGTTCCATCAACCTTATAAAGGTACATTATTGAATTCTCAGCGCTAGCTGCTATATAGTTGCCGCTAGGATGCCACGCAACAGCAGCAAAGCTTTCTGAACCAAGCACCGTATGCAATGTTAATGAAGTTGGCGTCAACGTAGGATCGGTTTTTGCCTGTACACGATCATCAAGGCTCACCGTACCTGTCGTTAATCGCCAGCCGGTATTGGTTGTTTGCAGCGTGCAACCATTTAAATAAAGAGCTGCAGTTTCATCGGCCATCTTGATAAAATTGTTATCGGTATACGTATTTTTAAGCGTATACGGCGCGTCAGTAAATGTTGCTGGCGCCATGGAAAATGTCACTGCATGATCAAGATACAAACAAGAATTTTTTGTAATAAAACTTGGTACTGGCGAATTGTACACAAACGCTGAAGTA
>Ga0265297_10000643_pt1 | contig 98617 bp, 102 predicted proteins | sample Munlanlwell13791_FD_192502 | JGI IMG/M metagenome (GOLD analysis project Ga0265297, IMG submission 192502) | Leachate microbial communities from a municipal landfill in Southern Ontario, Canada - Leachate well 137-91 | ecosystem: Engineered > Solid waste > Landfill > Unclassified | place...
TAGCCGTAGGCGGCGAACTAAGTTATAAGCCCCAAAGGGGCGGGTGCGAACTTAGAGCACTTTAATGTGTCATTCAAGCGATATCCCGCCGAAGGCGGGGAACCCGGCACGTGCGATGAAAATTTCGTGAAATTTTCGAGCGTTTACGTGAACGGGTGCCAGTCAGCATAACTAAAGAGAGCCGGTAGCCGTAGGCGGCGAACTAAGTTATAAGCCCCAAAGGGATTAGAAGCTTTGTGAAGTGAGAATAAATTTTAACGAAGGATGAGGGTGGGGGGGATAATGGCAAAATACATATTTGTGACAGGGGGCGTGGTTTCCAGTCTGGGAAAAGGTATTGCCTGCGCCTCTATCGGGAAGATCCTGGAGGCCCGTGGATTCAAGATCAATCTGATCAAATGCGACCCTTACATCAATGTCGACCCCGGCACCATGAATCCTTTTCAGCACGGCGAGGTCTATGTTACGGATGATGGGGCTGAAACAGACCTTGACCTGGGTCATTACGAGAGATATACGAACGCGAAATTGACGCGCAGCAACAATGTCACGACAGGCAAGATTTATTTTTCCGTGATCTCCAAGGAAAGAAGAGGGGATTACCTGGGAAAGACGGTTCAGGTTGTTCCCCACATCACCGATGAGATCAAGGCGTCGATCAAAAAGGTCGCAAGCATAGGGAATCCGGATATCGTCATCGTGGAAATCGGAGGGACTGTCGGAGATATCGAAAGCCTTCCTTTTTTAGAGGCGATCCGTCAGTTGAAACAGGAAATGGGCGCGGGCAGCGCCATCAACATTCACCTGACGCTCGTGCCTTTTATTCGCTCGGCGCAGGAGATCAAGACCAAGCCCACGCAGCACAGCGTCGGAAAATTAAGGGAGATCGGGATCCAGGCCGAGATCCTTTTGTGCCGGTCCGAAAAACCGATCGAGCAGGACGTCAAACAGAAGATCGCGCTGTTCTGTAACGTTTCCCAGGAGGCGGTCGTTGAGGCCCTGGATGTTGAGAGCATCTATGAAGTCCCCTTGATGTTTAAAAAAGACAAACTGGATGATCTGGTCCTGAATTTTCTCGGGTTGCGTTCCCGCAAGGGGGATCTGAAGGGCTGGAGTGAGGGCGTGGTCGAAGTCCTTAAGAATCCGCGGCAGTCCTGTCGCATCGCAGTCGTGGGAAAATACATCACCCTTCAGGACGCCTACAAATCCATTTACGAAGCCCTGACGCACGCGGGGATCGCGAATAAGACTCGCGTGGAAGTCGTCAAGATCGATTCCGAAGACGTCAAAAGGCACAAGGCCAGTTCCCTGTTTTGCGGTATGGACGGCATCCTTGTTCCAGGTGGTTTTGGTTACAGGGGCATCGAAGGCAAGATCAACGCTATCCAATTCGCGCGCCAGGAAAAAGTCCCTTATTTCGGTATTTGCCTCGGCATGCAGACAGCTGTCATCGAATTCGCCAGGAATGTCTGCGGGTTGAAAGGGGCGAACTCAACGGAATTTGACGCCGCAACGCCTCATCCCGTCATCAGCCTGCTGGAGGAACAGAAGGGTGTGAGCGATAAGGGCGCCAGCATGCGCCTGGGCGCCTACCCTTGCCGCCTGGATCGGGATTCCAACGCTTTAAAGGCGTATCGCCGCGCCCTGATCTCCGAGCGGCACAGGCATCGTTACGAGTTTAATCATCGGTTCAAAAAGATCATGGAGAGGCACGGCCTGAGGGTTGCCGGCCTTTCTCCCGACGGCAGGCTTGTGGAAATTGTTGAACTGCGGGACCACCCCTGGTTTGTCGCCGTGCAGTTCCACCCCGAATTTAAATCCAAGCCTGACCGCGCGCATCCGTTGTTCCGGGAATTCATCGCCGCGGCCCTCAAAAACAGATAGGTTTATCCCATGAAAAAGAAAACATTCGCCTGGTCCCTTGTCGTGCTGTTTTTCTGCGCCGGTTGCAGCCAGCCGTTGAGGACGCTGATGGAGCTGGGAGGGGAACAGAAGGCCCAGCAGGCGTATGTGCGCCAGAAACAGGCGCGTTTTGAGGCTTTGTTAAGGGACATCGAACGGCAACGGCTTTTACCCGGTTTACGCAAGGAACGGGTGGTGGCCAGATATGGCGAACCTGTCCTGACCGAAGGCGGAGTTTTTCTTTACCGCGACCCTGTGGATTTTGTCGGAGCGAAAAAGGTGTATCTGGAATTCAACGACAGAGATCTTCTTGATTCTATAAAGGTGACCGGACATGAATCCTGACAGCCCCCTTGGCGGACTTGTTTCCATCAAAGATTATGAAAACCGGTACGCCGGCGATATTCACGATGATGTCTATTTCGGTTTTCCCGCGGCGCCTGTCGTCGAGGCCGAAAAGGCCCTGTTGTCGGGCGAACGAAAGACGATCGCCTATTTTTCCATGGAGTTCGGCCTCGGTACGAGCATTTACAATACCTTTTCCTCCGCCCGCGGGGTTTCTCAGCAGAACAAGATCAACGAGAACGAAGTTTTTTCCAACGAGCGCATCCCCGATTATCTGTTCTCCCTGAAATTCGATTCCCTCCTGGACCTGCCGATCTATAGCGGGGGCCTGGGCGTTCTGGCGGGGGATACGATCAAGACGGCCGCGGACATGAAACTTCCCATGGCGGCCGTCGGTATTCTTTGGAGCAAAGGATATTTCCGGCAGAGGTTTTGGTTCAAATTCGGCCAGCTTCCCGAGGAGATCAAATGGGACCCCTGGACGTTTCCCGGCCTCATCCCTCTGGAACAGAAGATCAAGCTGGAATTGAAAAACAACGATATTACCCTGAGGCTATGGAAATATTATGTCTACAGCCGCAACCGCGACCATGTCGTTCCCCTGATCCTTCTGGATTCCAATGTCGAGGAGAACGATGAGGCGGGCCGGCGCCTGACCGACAAACTTTACCGCAGCGATGATGTTTCCGGCCGCATCCTCCAGCGTCTCATCCTGGGAATGGGCGGTATCCGCGCGCTGGAGGCCCTGAAATATCCGGTCAAAATCCATCATTTGAATGAAGGCCACGCGGCGTTCGCTTTTATCCGCAAAGCCGCGGATGCCGGCGCGTTTGAACCCGAAGATTTAAAACAGAACTTCGCCTACACTTGCCACACCCCTGTTCCCGCCGGGCACGACCGTTTCAGCCTTTCCGAACTTGAGAATTATCTCAAGCCGCAGGACATGGCCCTGGTCAGGAAATACGGCCTGGAAGAACCGAAATCCCAGGTTGTCAACCTGACGGTGCTGGCGATGAATACCTCCAGCAGCATCAACGCGGTTTCCTGGAAGCACGGGGAGGTCATGAAGAAGCAGTTCCCGGAATACGAAGACCGCATCAAGTCCATTACGAACGGCATTCATTTTCCCACATGGGTCTCAGGACCGGTCCTGTCTCTTTTGGATGACTATACCAGCCGGATCGGCGATTATCGCAACGACCCCGAACTGTTGAAAAACGTCCTTTCCCTTAAGGACGACCCGGATTTCCGCAGGCGTTTTTGGGAAGCCCATCAGGAGAATAAAAAGGCCCTGGCCGGCGTCCTTTCCCACTGGCAGTTGAACGCGAATATTCTGACGATCGCCTGGGCGCGGCGCATTGCCGCCTACAAGAGGCCGAGCCTTCTTCTTCAGGATGTCGGCCGCCTGATCGATATCGCTAAAAAAACCGGACCCTTGCAGGTCCTTCTGGCGGGCAAGGCCCATCCCAACGATAACCTGGCGTTTACCTATGTCAATGAGATCATGAACTTAATCGACAAAACGAATACCGAGGGCGGCCTTATCAAGATCATCATGCTGGAGAATTACGATATCTATATCGCCAAGAAGCTGGTCTCCAGCGTGGACATCTGGCTCAACAACCCCTTGCCGCCTTATGAAGCTTCCGGAACAAGCGGCATGAAGGCCATTGCCAACGGTGTCCTTCAGATGAGCACCCTTGATGGATGGGTGGTTGAAGCCAAAGACAGCGGGATCGGCCGCTTTTTCGGTTACCAGGACCAGGGCCAGGGCTATACCGATGGCCTGGTTTTGAGGCTGGAGGAGGACTCCAAGGCGTTATACGCGGCCTTGGAAGAAATGGCCCGCCTTTATTATCAGACAAACAAGCTGCCGGAGGCGGAGTTGGGTTCTTCCTGGATTGATATGATGATCCATTGCCTTGCTGAAACCGCCCGTTTCAACACATCCCGCATGCTCAATGAATACAGGACCAAGGTTTGGGAGTGTTGAATCTCCGGCGGCTCGTTCTTTTTGCTATTTGCTGCCGCGGGAAAATTGTGATACGATAACATCAAGTCAGAGAAGATGATATGAATGTTCATTTCTTTTTTTCGGAACAGAAAATTTTAACTCTTAGGAACCCGGCAAGCAAGGAAGTTTCCTGTTCTGTTTTCCTGTTGCTGGTTTTTCTGCAGTTTTTCCTGATAGGAGGACAAGCCATGGCCCTGGAATTCAGAAGTTCCTCATTTTCCCATGAATCGTCTATCCCCTCGAATTTTACCTGTGAAGGCAGCGATATTTCTCCCCAGTTGAGCTGGGGCGGCGCCCCCGAAGGGACAAAGAGTTTCGCGTTGATTGCCGATGATCCCGACGCGCCGGCGAAAACCTGGACCCATTGGGTGATTTACAATATCCCGCAGGACAGCACCGGACTGCCGCAGGATTTTCCCCATGACCCGGCTTTGCCGGATGGGATCCGACAGGGAATCAATGACAGCGGCGAGACCGGTTATGGAGGGCCATGCCCGCCTCCGGGAAAGCCCCACCGTTATTATTTCAGGCTTTACGCTCTGGATTCCCTGCTGGAGCTTGAAAAAAACGCGACCAAAGATCAGCTTCTGCGTGCTATGAAAGGCCATATCCTGGAAGAGGCTGTTCTGATGGGAACGTATAAAAGATGATTTCATTACGGCTGAAAACAAGGGGAAAGGATCCGGCATCCGGATTTTAAAAAAAGGGGGTAGTGATGGGGTTTTTTCTGCTGCTTGTCAGTCTGTTTTTTATCATTGCGGGGGTTCTGCTGATCCTGACCCCGAAAAAAGTCATCAAGGCGGTCTTGAAGATGCTGGATAAGCCCGGAGACAGAAGGCTTCTGGGCCTTGTGCCGTTGATTGTCGGTATTATGCTGTTATTCGCCGCCAGCCGCAGCGCTGTCGGTTGGCTGATCGTCCTTTTGGGCCTCGCCGGGATTGCCAAGGCCGTCTATATCTTCTTGACGCCTATGGCCAAGATCAAGGCGTTGCGCTGGTTTTCCCTGACGGACAATGCTTACAGGGTCAACGGAATTATTATCCTGGTTCTGGGAGTGATTGTTTTTATTTCAAGAATATAATCCTGTTTTGAAGAAAAGGCCGGAAGCGAGCCCCTCAAGGCGCGTGACCCGGCCTTTTTTCTAAAATTCAAACTTCAAAAAGGGGGCGGCGTTGAAGACCCTTTGGATCCTGGCGGCTTTCGGATTTTTGCTGTTATCCTCCCGGGCTTCTTCCATTGAAGAATACCGTACGGACGCAGAGGCGGCAGCGGCCTATAATGTTACGCGCAAACATAAGGTTGTGGATGGTCATGTCTTTTACGTGGAGGAGGACCGCCCCATCGAAAAAGTGGCCGGGCTTTACAGGCCCATGGATATGGATTCTTATATCGCCTTGAAGTTCAGCAAACTGCAGGCGCAGATCGATGAATTACGCAAGGAGACAAAAGCAAACGTCGACGATATCAAGGCGCAGATCGACGATCTTTCCAGGAAGATAGACCAGGTTTCCAGGCGGCAGGCGGCAAGCCCTCCGGCGGCCGCCAATACGACGAGGCCGTAAGTTCCTGAAGGAATTTGAAAAGAGGAAGAATGAGAAGAACATTGTCCCTATTTTTGACGCTGGTCTTTTTGCTGGGATACGGCTTGCCGGTTCTGGCCCAGAGCTCGGAATACGGAAAAGAATCGTTCGGCGAATTCGATCAGGCTTTGGGGAAGTTGCGCAGGGAGCGCGACAAGCTTCTTAGAGAGGTTGAAACGCTTAAAGAAGAGAGGGAGAACCTGTCGGAACAATTGAGGCTGCGGATCGAGGAAGCGGAATCCAGGGCGGACAGGCTCCAGGGAGACCTTGACGACGCGCGCCTGAGAATGGAGATGCTTGATGCCGAGAAAGCCGATATCCTCGACCGTCTCAAGGACGCGGAGTTGAAGCTTTCGCGTTACGATGACGTGATGTCCTCCAGAGACAGCGTTTTGATGGAGGCCAAAGAAGAAAACAGGAGCCTTAAAAAAAGCCTCGCCGATGTGGAAACCGTGCTCCAGCGTTCCTCGGAAATGATCCAGAAACTCAAAAGGGAGAAGGAGGGCCTGGCATCCGAGCTGGAAATCGTCAAAACCAGGCTTAAGGAATATTATTTCGGGCAGGAAAGCGAACTGGCCGATATCAAGAGGGAGAGGGGAAATCTTCTGGAACGGATCAACACTGTTTCCGCAAAGCTCAAGACCGAGGAAGCCCGGGGGCAGGAGTCTCTTTCGGAGAACAGGGAGCTTCGCAAAAAGCTCAGGCTCGAAACGGAGAAATCCCTGGAGCGGGAGTCTGTGCTCAAAAAGGAAAAAGACCTCGCGCTTTCCGCTCGCGACAACGCCCTGAATGAGGCCAAAAAGGCCCGCGAGGAATCCGTGAAAGCCGCCAAAGAACATCAAAGGGCGGTGGCGGACCTGGAGAATAAGAACCGGGTCCAGGAACGCATGCTGGGCCTGGCGAACGAAAAGCTTCAGTCTTATGAAGAACGCCTGGCCAGCGCAAAATCCGCGCCTGCCGCCCTCCCGGCAGAAACATCCAATCTCAGGGAAGAAACCCTGACAGGGGAGATCCTGGGCCTGCGGCGGGAATTGGCCGAACGCGATAAGCGGATCGATTCCCTGAAGGCGGAATTGAACAGGGTCGCCGAGTCCTACCAGAATTGCCTGCGTTCGCGCGGGGAGAAGAATTGAAACGCCTTTTCCACGGTCCTCTTTTTTGTTTTTCCTGACCGCCTGAAATCCTTAAATGTCGCCGGAAAATGGGTTTAATTTTGTTTCTATTTCGAGCCGTTATCTGGTATAATCTTACCTATGGTTTTTGTCAATCCCCGTTCCACGAAATTCGGAATTTTCGATAAATATGTGCCTCTGAGCGTTCCTATCGGCGTAGGGAGCCTGGCCGGTTATCTGCGCAAACAGGGTGAGCCCGTCCTGGTCCTGGACGAACATGTCGTTTGCATCACCCCTGAATTGCTCAAAGGGCTGAAATTTCCCCCGGGTCAGACGCCTGTCTTCGGAATTTCCACATTAACAGCCTGCGCGAAAAGAAGTTATGAAATCGCCCGCCTGATCAAACAAACGCTTCCCGGAGCGCTCGTTATCCTGGGCGGTATCCATCCGACCGTCCTGCCGGAAGAAGTCCTCGGGAATAAGGATGTTGATTTTCTTTTTCGCGGAGAAGCCGAAGAGATCCTCCTGGAGTTCCTGCGGCGCCTTTCTTCGGGGCGTGATGTCCGTTCGATCCCGGGCCTCTCCTATCGCAAAAACGGCGAAATCGCGCACAATCCGGCCGCGGCCCTGCCTGATTTGAGCGCCATGCCGGCTTTTCCTTATGATATGTTTGAAAATTCTCAGGACCGTTACAGCTTTGGATTTATCGCCAGTTCCCGCGGCTGCCCGTACGACTGTATTTTTTGCAGTCAGCGCGTGATCTCCGGCCAGAAATACCGGTACAAACCTTCCCCTGTCGTGCTTGAGGAGATCGAACAGCTGGTTTTGAAGTACGGCCAGTCCCATATCAATTTCGTCGACGATAATTTTACGGCCAATAAGAAAAGGGTCGTTGAGCTCTGCGAAGGCATCCTGCAAAGGGGATTTCACCGCCGCGTGACTTTTGACTGTCAGACGCGCGCGGACGCCGTGGATGACGAAATTCTCTCGCTCTTGAAAAAATCGGGTTTCCGCCTGATCAATTTCGGCTTCGAAACCGCTTCCGAACGGCTCATGAAGATCCTCAACAAAAGGGAAACGGTCCAGGAGAACAGGGACGCGGTGGCGCTGGCCAAGAAACACGGATTCGGTGTCTCCGGAACGTTCATTTTCGGCCTCCCCACGGAAACGCGGCGGGAGCGGTGGCAGGCGTATGAGATGGCCACGGAAATGGACCTGGATTATGTCCGTTTTAATAATGCCACGCCTTATCCCGGGACCCGCCTTTATGAAATCGCCAGGGAAGAGGGGAGGCTTTTTGTCGCCCCGGACTGGTCGAATCTCAACGCCTGCGGTTCCCTGGTCCACGACAGGTCTATTGAGTCCCGGCTTCCCTATGTCCCGGAAGGAAGCGACGAAAAGACCTTGCGCAAAGACGTCGTTCGCGCCAACCTGTACTTTTCTCTGCGTCCTAAACGCGTTTTGCGTCTGTTGCTCAAAAGGGTCGGCCCGGCGGGATGGTTTTATCTGCCTCCCCGCTGGTACTGCAGGCCTCAGGAGTGGTGGGGACTCCTGAAATTGGGAACAAGCCTTTTCACGACATTTTTAAGGAGCATGTTTTGATGGCAAAATTTGAAGCTTTTTTTGAAAAGTGGGCGGATAAGCTGCTTTGGGCCTTTATCGCGGTTTTTGTTCTTTTTTTCTCCTGGCTGTCTTACGGCAAGTACCTGTCCTTCGGCTACACGGATTGGGATTTTGCCAGCGACATCATCATCCTGTGGAACAGCCTTCACGGGAAATTGCTGTATTACCCTTTTTTGGAACAGAATATCTTCGGGGCGCACCTTTACCTGATCCTGTTTTTGATCCTGCCGATTTACGCAGTTTTCACCCATCCCGCGACGCTTTTGGTCCTTCAATCCCTGTTTTTGGGTCTGGCCGCCTGGCCCTTGTATCTGGTGGCCAGGATTTATCTGCCCCGGATACCCTCCTTGGCGATCGGCCTGGCGTATCTCTTGTATCCGTCCGTCGGCTATATCAATGTTTTTGAAACCCATTTCGAGATCTATGAGATTTTTTTCCTTTTGTTCGCTTTTTATTTTTTCGAAAAGAAGAGATTGCTTCCGTTTTTGACTTTTCTGGTCCTGACATTGACCTGCAAGGAAAACGCGAGCCTCGTGGTTTTCATGTTCGGGTTCTACGGGCTCCTGAGGCGAAGGCCCTGGCCCTGGGTTTTCTGGCCCGCCTTTTTGGGGGCGGCCTGGTTCTATCTGGCCGTAAAAGTCGTTATTCCCTTTTTCGCCAGGGACAAGGCGCTGTATCAGGAAGGGTTTATTTTTTCCATTTACTATAAGCACCTGGGTTCAAGCCTCGGGGAGATGGCGCGCACGGTCATTCTCGAGCCGGGCCGCGTGTTGCGTATTGCCCTGACGCCCGAGAAAATTTCCTATCTGACGGATCTTTTCGGAGGCGCCGGGTTTTTTCCGCTCCTGGCGCCCGGCGCGCTCCTCATGACGATCCCGGTTTTTTTACAAAACCTTCTTTCCGTCGCGCCGTCCCATGCCCAGGTCTATTTTCAGTATACGGCGCTGCTGATCCCGTTTTTATTCATCGCGTCCGTTTTCGCCTTCAAAAGGCTGTTTTCTGTCCCTGTCCTCAAGAAATTCCGCTATTGTTTCGTGGGGATCTTTCTGGCCGTGGCGGTTTTTTACCAGTTTCTTCTGCAATCGCCCCAATTGTTCTTTCTGCGTTACGCGACCGCTTACTGTTCCTACAGCCAGGAGAGTTTGTATAAGGAGCGGCTCGTGGGGCAGATCCCGCCGCAGGCCTCTACGATGGCGACGTTTCAGTTTCTTCCTCACCTGGCGCATCGTCACAGCCTCCATTCCTTCCATTTCGTGACATCGGGTTATAAGATGTATACCCTCACCGAATACACGGTCCCCGCCGGCCTCGAATACGCCTTGATCAATTTCAGCGAAAACCTGATCCTGGAGGCGTTTTATCCTCCCCAGGCGCCGCAGCGCGTGAGGCTTTTTTTGGAAAAAGGGTGGAAGGTCAAGGACGCCTTTGACGATATTGTCTTGTTCGAAAGAAGCCCCGGAAGTCCGATGCCCTTGTGCGAACTCCTGCCGTTAAACCGCGTTTCTCCCCAGAGGAGGATTCAGGGAAATTTTGACGGTCAGGTGGAGCTCATCGGATATGATGTCCGGGAGGTCCGCAAAGAGCCCGAAGGGGAGGTTGTCCATCTGGTATTTTACTGGAAGACGCTTGAGCCCAGGGAACCCTGGTTTGGCGTGGCCCTGATGCTGCCGGACGCTTCGGGCGGGGAATTTCTTGTCAAAGTGCATAATTTCGGCTACGCGATATTTCCGGCGGGAAGCTGGCCCAGGGAAGAAGCGCTGAAAGAGGATTATTATCTTCTGTTGCCGCCGGGCTTGTCCGCCGAAGGGCTCAGCCTGAAGATGAGCCTTCTTTCCATGCAGACAGGCATTCTGCTTGAGGCCACCCAGGCCAAAGACGGCGAGAAAAAGGGAATGATCGACCTGGGGAATTTGACAATAACCGGAGGGGGATATGGCGACCGCCAATAAGGTCCTGATCATTAAACTGGGATATTCCGAGACCCTGGACAGGGAGATTGGGACGACGACCAGTCTCGGCGATGTCCTGCGCACGACGGTCATTTTGAACTATTTTAAATCCAGCGATGTGACCTGGCTGGTTGACGAAAAGGCGTATCCGCTTTTGGAAGGCAATCCCCTGATCCGACGCGTCCTGATTTTTAACCTCGAAACCGTCCTGCAGCTTCAACGCGAACGGTTTGACACCGTGATCAACCTGGAAAAGGGCCCGGGGATCTGCGCGTTTTCCGATTCGATCAATGCCTGGAGAAGGTTCGGCTTCCGTTTTGACGCCGGCAAAGGCGAGGCCCAGGCTTATGACGGAGCGGAAAGGGTCTTGAGCATTTGCTGGAATACCGAGGAAAAGAAGGGGAATATGAGGCATTGGCAGGATGCCCTGGCCTCGATGATCGGTGAGCGCTGGTCTGAGAAGGAGGAGTATATTCTCGGCTACAGGCCCAAGGCCAAGGCTGTCGCTGATATCGGTTTTAACTGGGTGGCCGGCAGCAAGTGGCGCAATAAATCCTGGCCAAAGGAACATTGGAAGAAGCTCGAGCGGCTTTTGAAGAAGGATTATTCGATGTCCTGGCAAAAAGGCTTGAATGACCTTTATGAATACATGGATTGGATCAATGGTTGCCGCCTGATCGTCACCAACGACAGTTTGGGGATGCATCTGGCCATCGCACTTAAAAAGAAGATTGTGGCTTTGTTCGGGCCCACGTCTTCTTCGGAAGTCTGTCTTTACGGGCGGGGGGTAAAGATCGCGGCGGAAAAGGCGGGCGCTTGCGTGCCCTGCTTTGAACCGGATTGCTCCAAATCCCGGCCGTGCATGTCGCATATCCTGCCTGAAGATGTCGGGCGGGAGATCTCAAAACTCCTGAAAGGGGCGAAAAAGAGATGACGGACCCCTTCCGCATAGACAGCCACAAGATGATCTACCATGTCGAGCGCGTGGCCGATTGGCTCAAAGGCCGGTGGGTGTGCCCGATCTATCTTGAGATCGCCCCCTCCGGAGGGTGCAATCACCGCTGTATTTTCTGCGCGCTCGATTATCTGGCGTATAAACCTGTGTTTCTTGACAAAGAAGTCCTCAAAAAAGCCCTGCGGCAGGCGGGGGCCCTCGGCGTCAAGAGCGTGATGTTTGCCGGGGAAGGAGAGCCTTTGCTTCATCCGCAGGCGCCGGATTTTATCCTTGAGGCGCGCCGCTCGGGACTGGATGTTTCCGTCACGACGAACGGCGTTCTTCTGAATGAGACTGTCGCGCGCAGGATTCTCCCCGTTTTGAGTTGGATCAGGGTCAGCCTTAACGCGGGCACGCCTGCCGGATACGCGAAGGTCCACAGGACAAAAGAAGAAGATTTCAGGACGGTGCTGAAGAATCTCCGGCACGCCGCCGGGCTCAAGAAAAAATATCGCTGGCCGGTGACCATAGGCGTCCAGTTCCTTTTGATCCCTGAAAATATCGCAGAGGCTCTGACGCTGGCGCGCGAGCTGAAGAAAACCGGCGTGGATTACCTGAGCATCAAGCCGTATTCCCAGCACCCTTTGAGCAAGTGCCGGATCAAGGGAAATTTTTCCTATCAGGACCATTTTTCTCTCGAAAAAAGCCTGCGCAAGATCTCGGGAGGCGGTTTTTCCGTTATTTTTCGCGCCCAGACCATGGAGAGGCTGTCTTCGGGCAAAGACTATGACCGTTGCTACGGATTGCCGTTTTGGGCTTATATCGCCGCCAACGGCGATGTCTATGCCTGCAGCGCTTTTCTGGGGAAAAAGGAGTACCGCTACGGCAATATTTATAAACTGGGCCTCAGCCGGGTGCTCAAAGGCGCGCGGCGCAAGGCGATTTTGTCGCGGGCCGAGAATTCCATGGATGTCACAGGCTGCCGGGAAGTTTGCCGTCTGGACAAGATCAACAGCTATCTCTGGGAACTCAAAAATCCCGGGCCTCACGTCAATTTCATATGAAGAGATATCCCCACGAATTTTTGAAGAAACTTTACAGCGTGATGCTTGAGATCAGGCTTTTTGAGGAAAAGATCATCAGCCTCTATCCTGATCGTCAGATCCGCACGCCTGTTCATCTTTGCGTCGGACAGGAGGCCATTGCCGCGGGGGTATGCCTTTGGCTGAAGAAGCGGGATGTCCTTTTTTCCACGCATCGCTGTCACGGACATTGCATCGCCAAAGGGATGGACCTGAATTCCATGATGGCGGAGTTGTATGGCCGCAAGACGGGATGCTGCGGGGGAAAGGGGGGATCGATGCATCTTTCCGATCCCGCGTACGGCATTTATTCGACGACCGCCATTGTCGGCGGAGGCATCCCTTTGGCCGTGGGAGCGGCCTTGAGTCTGAAATTTCAGAAGAGGCGCGATATCGCTGTTGTTTTTTTCGGCGATGGCGCGGCGGATGAGGGGGTATTTTACGAAAGCCTGAATTTTGCCGCGTTGAAGAAATTGCCCGTCTTTTTTGTCTGCGAGAATAATTTTTACGCGACCAATTCTTCCCAGAAAGTCCGCCAACCCCTGGATAATATCTTTAAGAAAGGCGGGGTCTTCGGGATCCCGGGCTTTCGCTGCGATGGAAATGATGTTCTGGAAGTTTCCAGGCACGCGGGCCGTTGCATCGACAGGATCCGCGCCGGTGAGGGGCCTGCTTTGCTTGAGTGCCGTACCTACCGCTGGAAGGGGCACGTGGGTCCTGACTGCGACGCGCAAAAAGGCTGCCGGCCGGCCGGCGAGGTCAGCCGTTGGATCAAACGATGCCCGGTGAAAAAATTCGAAAGTTTTTTAAGGAAACGCGGGGTCGGCGGCGATGAGATGCGCAGGATACGGGCGCGGCTTTCCGCGCGGATCGAGAAGGCTGTCGTGTTCGCCAAAAACAGTCCGTGGCCGCAGGCCCGGGAACTGCTTACCGACGTGACAGGAGGCGGCATCTGATGCCCTGGACAACTATTGCCATTGAAAACCATACCAGAAAGCTGGCCAAAGACCCGGGTGAAGGCGATGAACGCCTTTTGACATACGCCCAGGCCCTGCGCGAAGCGCAGCAACAGGCTTTGAGAAGGGACAGAAGGGTATTTATCGCCGGGGAAGGAGTGGATGATCCCGGAGGTATTTTCGGCTCAACCCTTGGGCTTCACAAAGAATTCACGGGGCGCGTGTTTGATATCCCCCTGGCGGAGGCCGCCGTCACAGGAATTATGACAGGCGCTGCCCTGGCGGGCCTCAGGCCGGTCCTGGCGCATATGCGCCTGGATTTCACGCTTTTGTCTTTTGATCAGATATTGAATCATGCCGCCAAGGCGCGGTATATGTCGGGGGGCCGTTCCCGCGTGCCTCTGGTGATCCGCGCCCTGATCGGGCAGGGCTGGGGTTCCGCCGCCCAGCATTCCCAGAGTTTTTATCCCTTGTTCATGCACATGCCGGGTTTAAAAGTGGCCCTGCCGTCAAACGCCTATGACGCCAAAGGATTGCTGCTGGCGGCCATTGCCGACGATGACCCGGTGATGTTCATCGAGCACCGCTGGCTTTATGACCTCAAAAGCGTAGTGCCGGAAAAAGAATATCTGATTCCTTTTGGAAAAGGGGTCGTGCGACGCCGGGGCGCGGACGTTACGATCCTGGCTTTGTCTCTTATGGTGCCGGAAGCGCTCAAGGCTTCCGAAGAACTCCTTCGGGAGGGTATTCGCGCCGAGGTCATCGATCCCCGGACGCTTGTCCCGTTTGACGAGGGCATCGTTTTGAAATCGGTAGCCAAAACAGGCCGCCTGGTCATCGCGGATTCAAGCTGGCGCGGCGGAAGCGCCGCGGAAATCCTTCTGGGCCGTTTGTGTAATCCCCTGAGGCCGTTGTTGAAAAAAGACGCCGTCTGCGTGACGCTTCCGGACTCGCCGACGCCGGCCAGCCCGTTTCTCGAAAAGCGGTTTTACAAAGACAGCGCGGACATCAAGGACGCTGTCAGGAAGGTCTTGTGAACGCTCCTCTCATGGGAAAAGGTTTGAGCGTCATCATGCCGGCCTTGAATGAGGAGGATAATGTCTCCGCGGCCATCCAGGAGACGTTGGCGGCTTTTGAGGCCTGCGGCATCGATGGTGAGGTCATTGTCATTAATGACGGGAGCAGCGATAAAACCGGGGAGAGGGCGCAAGGCCTGGCTGTCCGTTTTCCGGGGAAGGTCCGCGTCATCGAACACGAGTTGCCTAAGGGCATCGGCGCTTCCTTTTGGGACGGAGTGGACGCCGCGGCCGCGGACGCTGTCGTGATGCTTCCAGGGGACAATGAGAACGATCCTTTGGAGATTTTGCGGTATTTCCGGCTCCTGGAGCATGTGGATCTGGTCATTCCTTTCATTTATAACAGGCAGGCGCGCCCGGGATTCAGGAATATCCTGTCCCTGTTTTACCGTCTCATCATCAACATGACGTTTGTGGTGAATTTTAATTATACCAACGGCACGGTGCTTTACCGAAAGTCGATTCTGAAAGAATTGAGCTGGCGGTCGAGCGGATTTTTCTTTCAGACGGACATTCTTATCCGTTCCGTGAAGAAGGGGTATCTGTTCGCAGAGGTCCCTTATAAGCTGGGCATAAGGAAAAAAGGTTCCTCCAAGGCCATCAGTTTTCCGTCTTTTCTCCAGGTCGCCGCGGGGTATATCCGTCTGTTTCGCGATTTTTATCTGACACCCCGCAGGAGAACCGAATTCAGGCCGGATTCGCAGACAGCGGCGCGCAGGAACGGCGAGGCTAAAATCCATGGATAAATTAATTTTGGACGGACAGAAGCTCGCCTGGCACAGGGAGCGGCTGGAGGCCTGGCTTAGAGGGGAAAGGATAGCTCCCCTGACGATTGACTGCGCCCTGACCCGGCGCTGTTCCTATCGCTGTCTCTATTGTTACGGTCAGCTCCAGGCGAATGACGAAAAGAGAATGACGCGGGACGTGATCTTTCGTTTTTTGGATGACGCCGCGGAAATCGGGGTCAAGGCCGTCAGTTTTGTCAGCGATGGAGAAAGCACGTGTTCGCCTCATTTTTGCGACGCGGTTCAGAAAGGCAGGGCCAACGGGCTGGATATGGCTGTCGGCACGAACGGCTATTTCCTTGAGGAAGAGTCCCTGGAAAAGATCCTCGGCGCCCTGACATATTTGCGGTTCAATATTTCGGCCGCGGACCCTGAGCGATACGCGCGGATTCACGGCTGCGGCCCGGAGTGTCAGCAGAAGGTCCTGAAGAATATCCGGAAGGCCGTGGAGATCAAGCGCAAAAAAAAGCTGCCGGTGACTATAGGCCTGCAAATGGTTTTCCTTCCCTCATTCGCCGACCAGGTGCTCCCCCTGGCGGCCCTGGGCAAAGAGCTCGGAGTGGACTATACGATTTTTAAACATTGCAGCGACGATGAAACGGGATCCCTGGGTGTGGACTACGGACAGTACGGGCAATTTGAAGGCCTTTTGAAAGAGGCGCAGGCGCTCTCCGATGACTCCTACAGGGTCGCGGTCAAATGGTCGAAGATCCTAAGCGGCGGGAAGCGCTGTTATAAAGCCTGTTACGGGCCGCCATTCATTATGCAATTTTCGGGTTCAGGCCTGGTGGCCCCCTGCGGCATGCTTTTCAATAAGAAATACGCGAAGTATCATATCGGCAATATCGCTGAAAAATCTTTTAAGGAGATCTGGAAGAGCGAGCGTTACTGGGATGTGATCAGGCTGATTTCTTCGGAGGCCTTCGACGCTTCCCGCATGTGCGGCACCCTTTGCCTCCAGCATAAGGTCAATGAGTTTCTCTGGCATTTGAAGCAGGGGGGCGCTCTTCCTGAAAACTCCGGGGAAATTCCCGCGCACGTCAACTTTATCTGACAATGCCATTTTCCGCCTTGATTTTCGGAGGGGTTACGTTTGCGGCCGGGCTGATTCTTCATGTTGCCCTTTGGCGTGTCCGTTTGCCGGAAGGAAATCACACCATGGCCCTGCTGAAAATCTTCTTCGCCCTGTACGCGCTTTCTTATGTTTTTGTCCTGGGCCCCTGGGTTCCGCTTTCGGCGGCCCAGGTCGTCTCTTATACCCTTTTCTACGCCGGGCTGGTCTTGTCTTATCTTGTGACATATTCGGCTCTGGAAGTCAACAGCCCGACACTGGAGATCATGCTTTGGGCATCTCAGCGGGGACATCAGGGCCTTTCCATGGAAGAGCTGCGTTCCAGGATGACGGATGATTACCTTGTGCTGGAGCGTTTGAAGGATCTCAGGCGCGACGGCATGGTGACGATTCAGGAGAACGGGCGGTACTCACTCAGCAAAAAAGGCAGGAGGCTTGCCCGGCTTTTTGAACGCTACAGGCGCCTTTTGGCCGCAGGAATGGGCGGGTAACCCATGACGATCATTCCCCTTGTTTCAGCCCTGGCTCCCTTAGCCGCTTTATTCGCCAACGCGGTTTTCCATGTTTTTTTCAGCCGTGTCGGGAAATTGAGGCGCAACGCCCTGCCTCTTGGGGCCTTTCTGGGACTTGTTATCCTGGCCTGTCTGGATCTTGGCGCGGGCGGGAATCCGGAAAGGATCCTGACCGACGGGGCGATCTACGTGTTGTTTTCTTACTGCTATTATCATTTCAACAATTTGGGGGAAACGGCGCGCCGTGTGCGTATTTTGAGGGAATTGTCCAACGCGCCCATCGGATTGACTTCGGCGGAACTTCTGGCGTGCTATAATGCCGGGGAGGTGCTGGACCGGCGGCTGCGAAGGCTGGAGGAAAGCGGACAGCTCGCGCGAAAGGGCGCGGTGTATGTGGTTGCCGGCGGCGCTTTTTTGCCGGCCATCGCGGGCGCGATGCATTTTTTGAAACGCCTTCTGTTTCGGAGAACCGGGAGAAGAACTTGACGAAATCCGTTGCGTTGCCATCGATCGCGGTCCCCGCCCGCTACAATTATGTCGCGGCCTTTTTGACCTTTGCCTGCAATTTGAAGTGTCCTTATTGCATTAACCATTATCAGGAAAAGATCATCCGGAGGCCGTCTTTGTCGGCAAAAGAATGGGCGCGTGGATTGAACAGGCTGATGACGCGTCCTGACCTCCCGATCACATTCCAGGGAGGCGAACCCAGCCTGCATCCGGATTTTATCGAACTGATCCAACTGCTCAAGCCTGAACTTCCTGTCGATATCCTGACCAATCTTCAGTTTGATATCGACGATTTTATCCGGCGCGTGAGGCCTGAGCGCCTGAAGCGGGACGCGCCTTACGCATCCATCAGGGTCAGTTATCACCCTCAGACCATGGCTTTTGAGCCTCTGTTGGAAAAAGTCCTGAAGATGACGGACGCGGGGTTTTCTGTCGGCATCTGGTCGGTGAAACATCCCCAGGACGAAGACATTCTCAAGAAGGCCCAGGGCCGGTGCCGGGAACGGGGCATTGATTTTCGTTTCAAAGAATTTTTGGGCGAGTATCAGGGCAAGCTCTACGGCACATACAAATATCAGGGCTCCTGCGAAAAGAAATTCCGGAAGAAGGTTTCCTGCCGCACGTCGGAATTGCTGATGGACCCGGCCGGGCAGGTTTACCGCTGTCACGCCGATCTTTACGCGGGGAAAAACCCCGTGGGCGACATTTGCGATCCGACCTTCGCCATCGAAGATGTCTTCAGGCCATGTGATATTTACGGATTCTGTAATCCCTGCGACGTCAAGCTCAAGACCAACCGCTTTCAGAAGTTCGGCCACACCTCGGTAGAAATCCATCCTCTTTGATCATTTTTTATGATGGCCGTCAAGGACCGCGTGTTTGTCCTTAACATGGCCCGAAGTCTTTTTTAGAAAAGTCCTTCAAGGGAGGTCCCCATGGTCCATGATCCTGTTTGCGGAATGACGGTCGATGAAAAGACCAGCCTGAGCATCCGGCACGAAGGCGAAGTCCATTATTTTTGCAGCCGCCGCTGTTTGGAGAAGTTCGCTTCCGAACGCGGCCTTTCCGTCTCCGGCGTTGTTTGCCCGCCCGCGGGCTGTAAGCCGGTTTATAAAAATAAGGTTTTTCTTGTGGCCGGCGCGCTTCTGGCTTTGCTGGGCGCGTCTTTTTTCTTTGAGGCCTTGGTCCCGTTCCGGGCATCTTTTCTGGAATATTTCCACACGATATGGCTGGCTGTTCTTATCGGTCTTTTCCTGGGAGGCGTGATTGACCATTATATTCCCAGAGAATATATCTCCCGGGTCCTTTCTTCGCCCCGTAAACGCACGGTTTTCTCCGCTGTGATCCTCGGATTTTTCATGAGCGCCTGTTCGCACGGGATCCTGGCGCTTTCCATAGAATTGCATAAGAAAGGCGCTTCCAACGCGGCGGTCGTGGCTTTTCTTCTGGCCAGCCCGTGGGCGAATTTCGCCGTGACCATTATGCTTTTGGCGTTTTTTGGCGCCAAGGCTTTTTACATTCTCGCGTCCGCCGTGTTTGTGGCTTTGACCACGGGGCTGATCTTTCAACGGCTGGAACGGCTAGGGTGGGTGGAGAGCAATACCCAGGCTTCGCCCATGGCCGAACAATTTTCCATCTGGTCGGACATCAAAAAGAGGGCGCGGGCTTACCGGATGACTGCCTCCGGCGTGCGCGCGGATGTTCGAGGGGTCCTTTCCGGTTCTGCCGCCCTGGCGGATATGGTCTTATGGTGGATCCTCATAGGAGTGGGGGTGGCAAGCCTGATCGGAGCTTATGTCCCCGAACACATTTTTCACAGATTTGCCGGCCCGACGTTTTTAGGCATGCTTGTGACCCTGGGAATTGCCACCATCATCGAGGTTTGTTCGGAAGGGTCCGCTCCTATGGCCTTTGAGATCTTCAAGCAGACGGGCGCTTTGGGAAATAGTTTTGTTTTTCTGATGGCCGGTGTTGTGACCGATTATACGGAAATCGGGCTTTTGTGGCATAATGTGGGCCGCAGGGTCGCGCTCTGGCTTCCGGTTGTTGCCGTCCCGCAGGTTGTGCTTCTTGGAATTATCGCCAATATCATTTTTAAATGACAAAAACGGTTTCCTTATGAAACGTCTTTATCTTTGTCTTTTGTCGGCGGGAATCTTTCTGTCTTTTTCTTTTTGCCCGGTCTGCCCTGAGGATTCTTTGTATGAAGAATGGCAGGAGAGGAATTTTCATCTGGTGCCGGGTGCCAAGGAAGAGGCGGCGATCCTGCTTTTGAACCAGTCCTACACGCAACCCTGGCGCGCCGCAAACGACGCGGACGGGGACGCTGTCCCCGACGCGCTTGACCCTTCGCCCCTGGACTGGCGGGAGAAGGGTTACGACCCCTTCGGCGTCCTCGAGTTTTTGAGCTGGGACCATGATTGGAATTCCCATAAGTATGACGCCGGGGCCTTAGAAAGGGTCGTGGCTCTGATGAAAGAGGCGGGTGTGGGCATGGTCCGGCTTGATTTTCTCTGGCAGGATATCGAACCGGCTCCCGGAGAATACCATTTTGAGAAATACGACAGGATCGTCGATGTTTTGACGCGGAATCAGATCCGTATTCTGGGCCTTTTGGGATATTCGGCAAGCTGGGCAGGCCCTGTCTGGAACGGCCCGCCTGAGAAGGACGCCACCTTTGTAAGGTTTGCCAAAAAAGTCATCGCCCGTTATAAGAACAGGGTCAAATATTGGGAGGTATGGAATGAGCCGGATTCCCGCACTTATTGGGAGCCGCAGGATGAGATGAAAAGATACACGCGGCTTTTGAAGAAAGTTTTCAGCGCGGCCAAAAGCGCTGATCCTTCCTGCAAAATCGTCCTGGGAGGGATGACGGCAGGCGGATATTACGCGATCAAGAATGTTTACCGTCAGGGCGGCAAAAATTATTTTGATGTGGCCAATATCCATCCCTTTGTCGACCCTCTGCGGGATGACAGGATTTCCAAAGTGCGTTCCATTTACAAGAACGTGCGCCGGCTGATGGACCAGAATGGGGACGCGGATAAAAAGATCTGGTTTACGGAGATCGGGGCCCCGGGAATCAGGCCGGGGGAACCGGACAAAGGGTGGTGGGAAGGTACAAGCCCCGGCGAAGAACAGCAGGCGGACTGGGTGAAGGAGATCTACGAAGAGATGCCTTCCTGGGATGTTGAGAAGATTTTCTGGGCGTTTTTCAGGGACAATCACGAACATTTTAAAAGCGCGGTGGATTATTTCGGGCTCATCCGGTGGGATTTCAGCCCCAAGCCGGCTTATGCGGGTTATCAGAGAGAGGCGCAGGTTTGGAACAAGGCCTGGAAAAATTTTTTCAGGACATGGATGCAACAAGATTCTGACTCATAAGCCTTCCGACCGACCACCCAGAGGCTTGTTTTTGCCCTTGTGTGAACCATCTTGAAAATTTCTGTCTGCGACCAGCCCTCGCAGAGCTCGGACGGGCATCCAGATATTTTCAAGATACGCCGCCGCAAAAAGCGGCGCACCGGCTCTTCCGATAGAGCCGGGTTCCGCAGTAAGCGGAACACTTGCCTTCCGTTTGGGCAAGGTGTGTAGCAGTAAGCGGAACACTTGCCTTCCGTTTGGGCAAGGTGTGCCGCAGCAAGCGGCACACCGGCCATCCTATTAGGCCGGGTGCCAGAGGCGAAAGATTAAGGAAACAATCTTTACCCCCTTGCGTGAACCATCTTGAAAATTTCTGTCTGCGACCAGTTCTCGCAGAGCTCGGACGGGCATCCAGATATTTTCAAGATACGCAATGGGGTGATTTCGCCAGAGGCGAAATCACGAAAACGGTCAACAGAAAGAGGATTTAGCGAGTTTACGCTGAGCCCTCTTTTTTTTATGATAGAAGCATAGAAAAGGAGCCGATTTGAGCATGGAACAGAAGACCCTTGAAGAAGCCGTTCATCTTGCCAGAAAAACCGGTATTGTTTTTTTGGGTTCAGCCGACCATCGCGGAATTCCCCATGTTTGCGCGGCCACAGACCTGGCTGTTGTTTCCCGAAAGAACCGTTTCAGGCTCTCTTTTTGGTGCTGTCCCACGACATCCTTTAACACGGGGCTCAATCCTCATGTTTCGGTTGTCATATGGGACAAAATCCTGGATAAGGGGTATCAGATCCTGGGGGAGATCCGGGAGGTTTCCGGTAATGGCGAAACTTCCCCAGCGGTCTCCGGGCGGCAGGTTGAGCGTTCCCTTTTGATAGAAATAGAAAAGATATTGCTGTTCAAAAAGACTCCCCATACGGACAGGGAGGCCGGCGTTCTATGAGCCTTTCTGACATCAAGTTTGATGAAGAGAACTCTCTCATCCTGGTGCATAAAGGGATCTCTATTCACGGAGATCTTTTGATCCCTCATGACGCGCAATCCATCGTGCTTTTTGCTTTCCATAGCGCTTCGGAAAGGTTTCACCCCGGGAACCGGTCGATAGCTTCTGAATTTCACCGGTCAGGCCTGGGAACTTTTTTGGTCGATCTTCTGACAGAAGAAGAGGCGCAAGGCTTGAAGAATGCCAACCCTTGCGTTTCCACCGGGAAGCGTCCCAGGGCGCGCCACGGCTTTGTCATAAAGGAACACCGCACGGTGGATTTTTTGGCCGAACGCGCGGGGGTTGTCATAGAATGGCTGAAAAAAAACCCCTCGACCAGGTCGTTCAAGCTGGGATGCTGGGCGTCAGATTCGAGCGCCGCGGCCTGCCTGCGCGCGGCCGTGGAACATTGGGATTTGAAGGCCCTTTGCCTGAAAGGAAGCCGCATAGATTTGGCAGAAAGCTTTCTTCCGCTGATCCAGCCCGCGACCCTCTGGATCGCCTGCAGGGACAACGCTGATACGGCCAGGATGATGGAAAAAAAATTCCAGCTCCTTGCCTGTCCTAAAAAACTGACCATGGTTCCCGGAGGCGAGCGGGATTTTGATGAACCCGGGGCAGGGGTCATGGCGGCTAAATACGCCAAAGACTGGTTTCTTCGCTATTTTACAAAGGAAGCGTCATGAAAATAGAAATTTGCTCTTATGGTTCCATCAGGATCGACGGCCGCGAATATCGGAAGGATTTGAAGATCGTAGGGGGAAGGGTGCGGACAGGATGGTGGCGGCAGGAAGGGCATGTTTTGAAAACAGAAGATGTTAAAGATCTTCTGGAGGCCTCGCCGCAGGTCCTTGTGATCGGCACCGGGACCCAGGGCCAGATGCGTATTTCACAGGAAACGCGCAAAACCCTGGATGAATCCAGGATCATCTCGAGGATCGGCCGAACCTGCAGGGCGGTCGATATCTTTAACCGCTTGTCTTCGGAAGGCAAGGATGTGGCCGCGGCTTTTCATTTGACTTGCTAAAATTCAGGTTTTTAAACGACAACGAGGTCTCAAATGGTGAAAATGGAGATTTGTGTTATTCCTGTGGGAGGTTGTGAAATTTCGATGAATAAATGGGTCGGGGCGAGCGAAGAGGCGCTCAAAGGCGCTTCTGATATCAAAAGCCAGATCACATCCATGGGCACGATTCTTGAGGGGGAATCCAGCGAACGGCTGTTCGCTTTAGCGCGGCAGATGCACCAAAAGGCCTTTGGTAACGGCATCAAAAGGGTCTTTACGACTATTGCCATCGATCAGAGAGTGGATAAGTAACCACGATTTTTTCATGGCTTTAGAATGCGCGGCCGCGGACAAACCCTTCTTCGGCAAGGCCGGCCTCTTTGGAAAAACATTCTTTCGCGGTTTCATCGAAAGTCTTCCTCCCTTTCCATAAATAATTCTGGTGAATCATCATTGCGCATGGAGCGCTTTTCGCTCGGTGTTCTGTCGCCCACAAGAAGCTTGCCTGGTCAGGGAGGCATGGGGTAAAATGAGATCATTCCCATGAATAAACAGGGTTTTGTCCTGGCATTGATCATTATTCCTACGGCGCTCATGTTGGCGCCGTCTTTGTTCGCCGGGGAGGTCACAACGGCCGCGACTTTCAGTCAGGTTCAATGCGAATATCTGTCCCAGGACTGGAAAGAGATCTATCTGAAGACCCTGGATCTGGGATTCGATCTCATCAGGCTGGGCGCTTACTGGAGCCGGATTGAAGCCGAGGAAGGCGTTTATGATTTCAGCGAGTTGGATTGGCAGATGGAGCAGGCGTCAAAGAAGGGGATCAAAGTCCTTTTGACGGTGGGGATGAAGGCGCCGCGCTGGCCGGAATATTTTATTCCCTCCTGGCTGGAGAAAAGGGTTAAGTTGCGCTACGGCTCAGATCCCACCGAGCAGCAGCTTCTCACAAATAAATTGTTCCTGTTTATTGAGAAGGTGGTCCTGCGGTACCGTCAGCACCCGGCAATTGTCGCCTGGCAGGTAGAAAACGAGCCGTTTACCCGTTCCGGGCCCAGGGATCTCTGGATCAACAAAAATTTCGTGGAACGGGAAAAAGCCCTCATCAGGCGGCTGGATCCGCGTAAACGCCCTTTGGTCATCAATGCCATGACCTATTCTAACGGGTTTCTGCGTTTCCTCGTCCGCCTGGCCTATAGAACAAATCCGGTTTTCGATACGATCGACAGCGCGGAAATCCCCGCGATCAATGTTTATCCTGTTGTAGGCCATACTTTATTTTCGAAAAAAGTGTGCTTCTGGAGCAATCTGGAAGGCCAGATGAGATATTTAAAGGTTTTTCTGGAAAGGGCCAAAAACACCGGCAAGGATCTGTGGGTCACTGAGCTTCAGGCCGAGCCGTGGGAGCCCGGAGAGCTTGTTCATTTGAGGGAAGAGGCCGCGCAGACTTGTCAGCCGGAAAGTTTTGTTTTGACATATCGTCAATTAACGGATATGGGCGTAACGACGATTTTTTTCTGGGGAGTGGAATATTGGTTCTATCGCGCGGAAAAATACGGGGATACCCGCTGGCTGGAAGCCTGTCCCTGCAGAGAACCTTGAAAGAAGAATCCATGGATTCGAAAAGACCTTTTCAAGAAAGCAGTCAAAAAAATCCCGCGAAATCCTCCGGTTTGAAAAAGGCGATCTTTGCAGGAGGGTGTTTCTGGTGCCTGGAGTCGGCTTTTGAAGAACTCGACGGCGTCATAGCGGCAGTGAGCGGATATACGGGCGGAACGGGGCCTGGGCCTTCTTATGAAGACTATGCCGAAAAAGGCCACAAAGAGGCTGTGGAGATAACATATGACCCTTCCCGGATTTCCTTTGCCAGGCTCTTGGACGTGTTTTGGAGACACATAGATCCTACCGATGATGGCGGTCAATTTTCCGATAGAGGGCCTGGATACAAAACAGCTGTTTTTTATCATGACGAGGAGCAGAAAAAACTGGCGGAGGCCTCAAAACAGGTCCTGGAAAAATCAGGGCATTTCCAAAATCCCGTTGCCACCGAGATCCTCAAGGCCTCTGTTTTTACGCCGGCCGAAGAATACCACCAGGATTTTTATAAAAAATGTCCCGTCCGTTACGAATCCTACAGCAGGGCTTCGGGCCGCAGGGAATTCCTGGAAAAGGCCTGGCCTCAGGACGCCAGGGATGAGGCCGGGGAGATCCAGCCTGTTTATCGCAAGCCCGGCCCTGAGGAACTCAAACAAAAGCTTAATCCCTTGCAGTACGAGGTGACCCAGAAGGGAGGGACCGAGCCTCCCGGGCAAAACGAATACTGGGATAATCACAGGGAGGGCGTTTATGTGGATATTGTCACAGGAGAGCCTTTGTTCAGTTCCAGGGATAAATTTGATTCCGGGAGCGGATGGCCGAGTTTTTCCCAGCCCCTGGAACCAGAGAATATCGTGACCAGGAAGGACCGCTCTCATTTCGTAGAGAGAACGGAGATCAGGAGCCGGCATGCCGATTCTCATCTCGGCCATGTGTTTTCAGACGGCCCTGCGCCAACAGGACTGCGGTATTGCGTGAATTCTGCGGCCCTGCGTTTCATTCCGAAAGAGGACCTTGAAAAAGAAGGATACGGCGCCTACCTCAAATTATTCGAAAAATGAAAAGGTGCGACATTTTAAAAGTCAGGTGACGGGGGACGGAGTGCAATCCAGACAATCATTCTTTTCGCGTTGGCACGAAAGCCTAATTTTTTCTCTTCTGACTATTCTGGGCTGTTTTGTCCTGTTGACCTGCGTGGACATGGTGCCGAAAGTCGATGAGAATTTTTTCTTCGCCCCTGAAGATCCCAGATTTCAGGATGAACAGAAAATCTCGCGGCTTTTTGAAAGAAAAGACACGCAGATCATCATGACGGCGCAGGGGGATATCCAGACCCCCGAGTACTTCGAAAGGGTGCGCGCTTTAAGCCGTGACTTTGAAAAATTGACGGGTGTGGCGCTTGTGCGCAGCGTTTCCAGCGGGCCTGGCAGCGTCAGGGAGGCCCAAAAAAGCCCGCTCTGGAGGCGTCTTTTGGTGGCCCCCAGGGAGGGTTCCACCAATATTATTGTCATCATCGGGCAGGGCGCCAGCGAAGAAATTGTTTCGGCTTTTGAAAAGATCGTGGCCGCTCACCAGAAACCCGGCTTTCGGATACGCATGTCGGGTATGCCTTATATCGTGGAGTTGATCCAGCGAAACCTCCGGACGGACTTTGTGGTTTTCAGCCTGATTGCCTACGCGATCTTCGGTATCATTATCCTCCTGGTTTTTCGGTCCTGGATCATTCTGTGGGGCACGATGATCGTCTGTACGAATGCCTGCGTTATCACGCTTATTCTCTGTCAGCTTTTCCGCGTTCAGCTTGGACTCCTGACGGCCAATCTTATCACCATTGTTTTTGTCTTGGCCATTTCCCATATTATTTATCTGACGTATAACTGGAGGGATACGTGCGGAGGAGATCAGGGAGCGCCAACCTGCGTTCAGGACGCGGTTCGTCTGACGTTTTCCGCTTCTTTCTGGAGCATGCTGACAACCTTGCTCGGGTTTGCGAGCCTTCTGGGGGTTCCGGCCCGCCCGTTGCGGGAACTGGGAATTTCGGGCGTGATCGGGTCTTTAGCAGGCATTCTTATGGTTTACGGCATTTTCCCCTGTTTCCTGCGTTACTGCAGGCCTCTCGCGGCCGCCTGGAAGGGCGCAGCCATCCGGCAGAGATCGTCTTTCTACGCTTTTCTTGTGAAAAGGAAAGCGCTGATCATTTCCGGCATTTTTTTCTTTTGTCTGGGGGCGGGTTTGTTCCTGCCGCGTTTGAATCTTGATCCCAGCCTTTTGTCCTATTTTCAAAAAGAAGGAGAAATCGCAAGGGGCCTGAAGGATATCGATCGCAGCGGTGGAAGCAGCCCTTTATTGATGGTTGTCAGGTCGTCGGAAGGCAAGCCCTTGAATACCACGGAGGCCTATCGCAAGCTCTGGATCCTTCAGCAGGCGCTTGAAGACCATCCTTCCGTGGGGACAATTTTGTCGCTTCCGGTTTTGATGGCGCAGGCCCGGCGATTCCCTTTGTCGTTTTTTTTCAGTTGGGAATGGCTCCTGAACGCTTTAGAAAGCCCCACCTTTGATGAGATCGGGAAGAGTTTCATTACAGAAGACCGTCAATGCGCGCTTTTTTTGCTGCGCATGAAGGAAGAGGTGAGGGACAAGACGCGGCTGGAGGTCATCGATGACCTGAAAAAAGTCGCTGTTTCGGCCGGAATGGTTCCGGAACTCATCGGAGGTGTCTATGCCCTTCAGGGTCATTTATCGCGTTTGGTGGTCTCAAGCCTTATCTACGGGCTTGGCCGTCTTTTGCTCGTGTTCTTTCTGATCGGCTGGGGTTTTTCCCGCTCCCTGAAAATCGCTTTCGGCATGATTGTCGCCGTCGGCCTGATCCCATTGGGGATCCTCGGGACGATTGGTTTTCTGCGGATACCCTTGGATATCATTTCGGCCCCCGCTTCCAATATCGCCATTTCCATGGGCATCGATTCCATGTTCCATATGGTGAAACATTACCGCAGGGAGCGCCTCACCATGACTTCCGCAGAGGCCTGGGAAGCGGTGCAGAGGAGGCTGTGGAAGCCCATATTCACATCCATGTCCCTGGTGGCGCTGGGTTTCAGCATATTCTTGTTTTCCCAGTTTCCTCCAACCCAGCGTTTCGGTTTTTCCATTGTCCTGGGGACGGCCCTGGCCGGATTTTCATCCATGTTGGTGATGCCTTTGATCGCGCAGTTTTTCCCGAAATTTCCGCCGCTAAGGACACTGCTCAGAAAGGAGCGGCATGGTTGACCTGTTAATCCACAGGACTCAAAAAAGAATTTCCGCCGGAGAAGACCGCTTTTTGGGGGGACTTCTTAAGGAGAACGGCGTGAATTTTGCTGTTTTTTCCGAAACGGCGCAGCAGATGTTCCTCATTTTATTCGATTCGCCTCAGGGACCCCCGACGGATGTCATCCGGATGAACCGCACAGGCGATATCTGGCATGTTTTTGTCCATGAGGCCCGCGCCGGCCAGCTTTACGGATATAAAGCGCAAGGGGATTACAAGCCTGAAGAGGGCAAGCGCTTTAATCCTCACAAACTCCTGATAGATCCTTACGCCAAAGCCCTGTCCGGAAAATCGACCGGCGATTCAGGCCTGCTGTTTGGCTATGACCTGAATCACCCTGACAAAGACATGGCCATGGACACGCGGGATAACGCGCACATTGTTCCCAAGGGGATTGTCATAGATGACAGCTTTGACTGGGGGGATAACAAGAGGCCGGGCATTCCCATCGAGCGGTATGTGATCTATGAATCGCACCTGAAAGGTTTTACGGCGCACGTTTCCTCCCAGACTTCCCATCCGGGCACCTACCTTGGTTTTGTGGAAAAAATCCCGTATCTTAAGGAATTGGGTGTTAACGCCGTGGAATTCATGCCCATTCATGAATTTTATGTTTTGGATCAGTTGAGAAAAAAAGGCCTCACCGATTTCTGGGGCTATAATTCCATCGCTTTCTTTGCCCCCGAGTTTTCCTACGGCACCGCGTCTTCTCCCGGATGCCAGGTCAGGGAATTCAAGACCCTGGTCAGGGAGCTGCATGCGGCCGGTATTGAGGTCATCCTGGACGTGGTCTACAATCATACGGGAGAAGGCAATGAACTGGGGCCGACATTAAGTTTTAAGGGGCTGGACAATCAGGCGTATTACAGGCTCCAGCCGAATCCCCAGAAGCCGGAAGAGAGGATGCGCAATTATCTGAATGTGACAGGCACGGGCAATACCATCCGCATTGAGCACCCTATGGTCCTGCGCCTGGTCCTGGAATCTCTCCGCTATTGGGCCGGGGTGATGCACGTGGACGGTTTCCGGTTCGATCTTGCCTCCGTTCTGGGCGTTGCCAAAGGCGAATTCAACAGGACATCGCCTTTTTTTGAGGAGATTGCCAAAGACCCGGTTTTGAGCCATATGAAGATGATCGCCGAGCCCTGGGATCTGACGATGTATCAGGTCGGAAATTTTCCGGAAGGCTGGTCGGAATGGAACGGCAGTTTCAGGGACACGGCCAGAAAATTCCTGCGGGGGGACGGAGAGGTCGGCCCTATGGCCAGGCGTATTTCGGGCTCACCCGATCTCTATGAGCACAACAACAGAAAACCTTTTCACAGCATTAATTTTATCGATTGCCACGACGGTTTTACCCTGCACGACCTGTTTTCCTACAATCAGAAACATAATGAGGCCAATCAGGAGGATAATCGGGACGGGAACCAGGAAAATTATTCCTGGAACTGCGGCGTGGAAGGCGAAACGGACAATCCCGGAATCCTCAAGCTCAGGAGGCAGATGGCGAGAAACGCCTTTTGCCTTCTTTTGTTTTCCACAGGCACCCCGATGTTTCTTTACGGGGATGAGATCCTCAGGACGCAAAAGGGGAATAATAACGCTTATTGCCAGGACAATGAACTGACATGGATGAATTGGGACGTTTATTTGAGGAACGCGGACCTTTTTGATTTCTGTAAAAAAGTGATTGCCTGGCGCAAGCGTTATCCTATTTTGCAGCGTTGGCGCTTTTTTACCGGCGAGGATTCAAGCGGAGACGGGGTTCCTGATGTTTCCTGGTTCAGCAGGACCCTGGGCCCGCCGGCCTGGGATGACGGCCGCACAAAGACCATCTATTACCGGCTTAGCTGCGCGGAGGCGCTGTTGGACAAAGAGGAGCGGTATCTGCTTGTCGCGTTCCACATGTATCATCGCAAGACTGTGCTGTGGCTTCCCCGGCACAAAAACTTAAAATGGTTCCGGATGATCGATACTTCCCTTGAAGGCCGCGCCAGCTGTCTGAGTCCGGGCCAGGAAGAACTTTTACCGCACCAGGAAAAGATTTTGTGCTGTCCCCGAAGTGTCGTTGTTTTGACAGGGAAGAAGCCTGACAGCTAGGGCCTGGGGCTTATAGCTTGTGGCTAAGAGCATAGGGCTTATAGCGTATGGCTAAGAGCATAGGGCATAGAGCATAATTTCCAAAGCCCAATTTCCAAATCATAGAAACAATTAAAAATTAAGAATTAAGAATGAAGAATTGAACTTCGATTCTCGGTCTTCGGACTTCTGAATTCAGACGTCAGACTTCCGACTCATGTCTTCTGCTTTTTTTATAAGCCATTTGCCATACGCTATAAGCCCATTCTTCTTTTTTCATTCTTAATTGTTTTTCGTGCTTTCGTCTTCGGTTTCTGTGGACCATGGATTATGGTCTATGGACTATCTCATCCTTCGTGCTTTCGTGCCTTCGTCCATCGGTACTACGTCCGCACGTCCCTACGTCCGAGCATCCGAAGGATGCGAACGTCCTCACGGTCATCGTCCCGTGTCTTCGTGCTTTCGTCTCTCGGATTTCCGTCTTCTAGCTAGCCCCTGGTACCTAGAACCTAGCACCTAAATCATTCTTCATTATTTTTTGTCTACCCAAGGTGCGCGCATGCCTGATCTCGGCGCCTGTTATAAAAAATCAGGGCAATGCCTTTTTACCGTTTGGGCCCCCTTTTTGAAAGCCCTTTCGCTGCATCTGACAGGGAAAAATGATATTTTCCTGCCGATGGCCATGGATGCCAAGGGATTCTGGAGCATTGACGTTCTTCAGGCCCCTCCCGGAACACGATATACTTTTCGTTTTGAAGACGGCAAGGACAGGCCTGATCCCGCTTCTTTTGATCAGCCAGAGGATATCTTCGGCGCGTCTTGTGTTGTGGACCATTCCGCTTTTTGGTGGCAGGACGATGACTGGAAAAGTCCGCAGTTGGAAGAGATGGTTTTTTACGAGCTCCATGTGGGCGCGTTTACTCCACTGGGGACATTTGAAGCGATCATAGAGCGGCTGGATGATTTGAAGGATTTGGGCGTCAACGCCTTGGAATTGATGCCCGTGGCGCAGTTTCCGGGGAAAAGGGGATGGGGGTATGACGGCGTGTTTCCTTATGCCGTTCAGCATTCTTACGGCGGGCCGGCGGGATTGAAGGCTTTGGTGAACGCCTGCCATCTCAAAGGTATGGCCGTGGTCCTGGATGTTGTCTATAACCATTTTGGGCCCGAAGGCAATATCCTGGCGGAATTCATGCCCTGTTTTAACGAAAAATATCAAACGCCGTGGGGCATGGCCATCAATTTCGACGGGCCAGACAGCTGGGGCGTGAGGAACTTTCTGATCCAGAACGCCCTTTACTGGTTCAGGCATTATCATGTGGATGCCTTAAGGCTGGACGCAGTCCATGGGATGCATGATATGAGCGCCAAACATTTTCTCAAAGAGCTTTGCGAGGAGATTTCGCTTTTCCCCAGGAAAGTTTATCTGATCGCCGAAAGCGATTTGAATGATGTCAGGGCCATTGGTCCTTTTGACAAAGGGGGATGGGGACTGGACGCGCAGTGGAATGATGATTTCCACCATGCCCTGCACGCCCTTTTGACGAACGAAAGGCAGGGGTATTATGGAGATTTTGGAAAGGTGGCCCACCTGGCCAAGGCGCAAAAGGAAGGATTCGTTTATTCCTGGGATTATTCATCGTTCCGCCGCAGATTTCACGGAAGTTCTTCTTCCGAAGTTTCGGCCAAGCATTTTATCGTCTATTCCCAGAACCACGATCAAATCGGCAACCGTCTCAAAGGAGAACGGCTCTCAGGGCTCATATCGTTTGAAGGCCTGAAGCTGGCCGCGGCAGCCGTCCTGCTTTCGCCTTACATCCCTCTGATCTTCATGGGGGAAGAATACGCGGAGGATTCCCCTTTCCTGTATTTTATGGATTTCAAGAGCCAAGAGCTTCTCCAGGCTGTCAGGGAAGGCCGTAAAAAAGAGTTTTCGCGCTTTCAGTGGAAGGAAGAGCCGGTGGACCCGCATGAGGAAACAGCCTTTTTGAGGTCCAGGATCGATTGGGGAAGAAGAATTGAAGAAAAAGGCGCCGTGATGCTGTCTTTTTATCAGAAGCTGATCCGCCTGCGCAAAAGCGTCGATGCGCTGGCGCATCCCGATAAAGAGCGCCTGAAGGTCAGGACGGATGAAGCCCTGAGGGTCCTGACCGTGATCCGGTGGTTTAAGGAAAGCCTTGTGTGCGTGGTCATGAATTTCAACAGCGCAGAGATCCAGCTGACATCAGGAGCGCTTCTGCCGGGCGATTGGAATAAGATCCTCGATTCCTCCGACACGCAATGGCTGGGGCCGGGCAATATCAACCCCGGCGTGATCACGACGCCCGTGAAAAACCTGGTTTTTAAGCCGCAGAGCTGTGTTGTGTTTGAGAAGATCTCCGGCGGGGCAAGAAACAGCCTGCAGACCCGATAAAGGTATCGTCCTGTCCATGAAAATCCCTCTTACCACATACCGCCTTCAATTTTGTCCGGATTTCGATTTTGATCAGGCCCGCGGTACCCTGGCCTATTTATACCAGCTAGGGGTTACCGACATTTACGCGTCTCCGGTTTTCGCCGCCAAAAGCGGAAGTATTCACGGCTATGACATTGTGGACCCCACAAAGATCAATCCCGAATGGGGAGGAGAGGAGGCTTTGAGGGCGTTGATCCGGGACGCTAAAGGCAGGGGGTTGGGCTGGCTGCAGGACATCGTGCCCAACCATATGGCCTATGACCCGCAGAACCCTTTTCTGATGGATATCTTTGAATACGGGGAGGGTTCCGCCTACAGAGGTTACTTCGATATCGATTGGGACCATCCCTATGAAAATCTTAAAAACAGGCTCCTGGCCCCTTTTCTCGGGCAATTCTACGGAAAATGCGTCGATCAGCAGGAGATCAGGCTCATTTTTAATGAGAGGGGATTTTTTTTCCAATATTACGATTTTTTCTTTCCTTTGAAAATCGCGTCTTACGGAGCCTTCCTGGAAAAGGACCTTGAAGGCTGCTCGGAGGGTTTTTTAAAAGTGGTCGAGGGGTTCAAGGGGCAGGCAGGCAGGCGCGAACAGGCCCGGCGCCTGAAAAGCGAGCTTTGGAAGCTCTACGGGCAGGAAGGGGCCGTCAGGCGGCATATTGAGGCATCCCTCAAAAGAATAAACGGTCGCAGAGGAAATCCGGGGAGCTTTAATGAATTGGATGCTTTGCTTTCAACGCAGAATTTCCGTTTCGCCTTCTGGAAAGTCGGAAATGAAGAACTGAATTACAGGAGATTTTTTACGATCAACGGCCTTCTCTGTCTTAAGACCGAAGAGCAGGATGTTTTTGAATTCGCGCACAGCCTGATTTTCCAATGGCTGCGGGAAGGGTTGTTTACGTGCTTAAGGATCGACCATTTGGACGGGCTTTATGACCCCATAGGATACTTGTCCAGACTCAGGCAAAAGGCGCCCGATACCTATATTGCCGCCGAGAAAATTCTCGATATCTTTGAACTTCTTTGCGGGCAGATGCCTATCCAGGGCACGACGGGTTATGATTTTTTGAATATTTGCAACGGGCTTTTTGTCGATCGCAAACAGGAGAAAAGATTCGACAGGGCCTACGCGCTTTTCAGCGGCATGTCGTTGAAGTACGGGGAACTGCTCAGTCAGAAGAAGAGACTGTTCACAGGGCAGAACCTGGCTGGGGATATCGATAACCTGGCCAGACTTTTGAAAACGATTTTGGGCAAAGACAGGTATGGACATGACCTGACCCTCTACGGTTTGAGGAGGGGCCTCGTGGAAATGCTTGTTTATTTTCCGGTTTACAGGACTTATATCGCAGCAGACCCCTCTATGGCCGATGAGGCGTATGTCAAGGAAGCCGCGGCGAGGGCGGTCAACCATCATCCGGGATTGAGGCACGAACTCGCAGCTGTGGAGCGGGTTTTGCTCTTTAAGAACACAGGCGGCAGCGCGGAAATGGAAAACAAGAATCGGCGTCGTTTCACGGCGCGGTTTCAGCAGACCTCAAGTGTGCTGGCAGCCAAAGGCATGGAGGACACCGCCTTCTATGTTTATAACCGCCTTTTGTCTCTTAATGAGGTGGGGGGCAATCCGTCTGTTTTCGGGATTTCCCGAAAGGATTTTCATGAATTTAACGCCCGCAGAAGGGAATTTTTTCCTTATTCCATGAACGCGGGATCTACCCATGATACCAAAAGAGGGGAGGACGCGCGCGCCCGCCTGAATGTCCTTTCCGAGATCCCCGGTGAATGGGCGAGGTTGTTAAAGGCGTGGGAAAAATCGAACAGACGCAATGTCAAACATCTTGCGTCCGTTTATGCCCCCGGAAAAAATGACGAATATTTTATTTATCAGACCCTTCTGGGGGCCTGGCCCTTTAGGGGCAGCGGGTCTCACGCGTTCCGGGAACGCGTGAAGGCCTATATTGTCAAAGCCATCCGGGAAGCCAAGGTCCATACGGCCTGGCTGGAACCCGATACGGCGTATGAAGAAGCCTGCGTGGCTTTTGTTGAAGACATCCTCAACCCCCAACGCTCCCCGGAGTTTCTGTCTTCTTTTACCGCCTTCCAGAAAAAAATTGCCTTTTACGGCCTTTTGAATTCCCTGTCCCAGACGCTTTTGAGGCTGACGGCCCCGGGAGTTCCCGATATCTACCAGGGGGCCGAGTTGTGGGATTTGAGCCTTGTGGACCCTGATAATCGCCGGCCCGTTGATTTTAAAAAAAGGGCGCGAATGCTGGAGGATATCCGGAAAAAAGAGGCTAAAACCGAGGCTTTGATCCGAAGGCTTTGGGCGGAAAAGGAGGAGGGCGGTCTGAAGTTATTCCTGATATACCGCCTGCTGAAAACAAGAGGTCAATACCCCGGGTTGTTTTTGGAGGGAGCTTATCTGCCTTTGAAGGCAGAGGGATCATTCGCAAGGCATGTGGTCGCTTTCAGCCGCAGGTCAGGACAACGCTGGGCCGTGGCCGTGGCTCCCAGGTTCCTGACGGGTTTGGTCAGGGAAGGCAGGCAGCCGCTTGGCATGAAGGTCTGGAGGGATACGTTGATCCTGCTGCCCAAAGAAGCGCCGGTTCAGTGGAAAGACGTTATCACGGGAGTTAACATCGCAAGAGGCAGGGAAGGCCTTTTCCTGGGAAAAACGCTGGGTCTTTTCTCCGCGGCCTTGCTGATCTCAAAGTGAAGCCTCGAAAAAAACAAAAGGCCTGAATCCCTTTGTTGCCGGGAGAGGTGTTTTAAAAAATGAAATCAATAACATTCGCGACAAGCCTGAACGGAAAGGCAAGGACTTCTCCGACGATGTGGAAAACAGGGCCTCCCAGCAGGCCGTCTCTTTCATCTTCTTCAACGACCACTTCCTTTGTGACCGGTTCCTCTTCCTCTTCTTCAATATAGACATTCGTTGATGTTCCTTGAGGGGCCTGCGTTTCGTTGCGGATAACGACATCCTGCGCGAAGGCCACCAGAGAGCGATGGACGGGGATAAGTCCTGTCAAGAGCACGGCTATGGCAAAGATGATCTTTTTCATGGGCAACTCCTTTTTTTAAACGCACACGTTTATTATGCCGTTTTTAGAGACGATTTTCCAATGACGGACTTCGTGCTTTGTTTGACGGATTTCTCCCTTCAATTGACGCCGCGATTTCTTTGCGATACAATTTTTATTGCTTGAACACAAAGGAGATGAATGAAGAACCGCAGGCCGATGAAAACGGTGACGCCTTTTCAGATGATGCGCCTGGACAGGCAGGCTCAGCTTCGCTACGGCATCGCGCCCCTGATCCTTATGGAAAACGCCGGGCGTTGCGCGGCAGAGGAGGCTTCCCGGATGCTGGGCGGCGGCAGGGCTGGCCGGGTTGTCTGCGTTTGCGGGACAGGAAATAACGGCGGGGATGGTTTTGTTTGCGCCAGGCACCTGGTTAACAGGGGGATCAGGACGGATGTTTTTCTTCTTGGGAGCCCGGGGAAGTTAAAAGGCGACGCCAGGCTCAATTTCCTGATTTTGAAAAAGATGGGGTTGCGGATCCGCCTTCTTAAGGAAGGAGGGGATTTTTCCGCATTGCGGCGCGCCCTTAAAAAATCGCGCGTTGTCGTGGACGCGATTTTTGGCATCGGTTTTAAGGGCCGGCCGCGGGCCTGGCATGAAAAAGCCATCCAGGAGACCAACGCCTGCCTGAAACCGGTGTTGTCTTTGGATGTGCCGTCAGGATTGGATCCTCTGACAGGCAGGGCCGAAGGCGCCTGTGTCAGGGCCCAAAGAACAATCACCTTCGGTTTTCCCAAAACAGGGCTTTTCCGCGGGCAGGGGCCTTTTTACAGCGGAAAAGTCCTCGTCGCGGATATTTCGTTGCCCAGGACCCCTAGATAATTATTTTGAAAGAATTGGCGAGGGGTGTATAATGCTCTCAAAAGGAAGGAATCATGAAGAAAAAAATATTAGTCATTGATGATGATAAAGAGCTGACCCAGGAAGTCAAAGAGTTCCTGCAGTATGCCGGATACGCGGTCCATACCATCAATGATCCCCTGAAGGTCGAGGCTATGGTCAAGAAGAATGCCTACGATATTGTTCTCCTTGACCTGAAAATGCCGCATCTGAGCGGGACCAGCCTGGTCAAAACGATCAAGGACAGGGTGCCTGATTGCCGGATTTTTATCATCAGCGGCCGCCCTTTTGCCGAGAAGCTTATTGAAGAAGAAGGCTTGAATAACAGCGTGACCGGCGTGATCAGCAAGCCTTTTTATCCGGAAAAGATTTTGGAACAGCTCGCCGCCCTTTAAGCCGCACGCCTCTTCCTTCAGCGCCTCTTTTTATTTTTGAATGGAATCCCAGGTTTTAAGGCCTATGCCGAAACCCCTGCGCGATTAGTCACACGAAAAGTTGCGCGTAGTCCTCATCCTTTATTTCCACGAAAAGAGTCAATAAAAACCAGAGACAGGCCATCGTAGCGGGCCTGTTTTTTTTCTATTCTGATGTTTGCCTTTTTTACAGGATCTCTTCATTAAAGGAAAAGGACGGCATGCAGATCGCCCAGGTAGCCCCTCTTTTTGAAAGCGTTCCCCCGAAATTTTACGGAGGAACGGAACGCATTGTTTCTTATTTGACCGAAGAACTCGTGAAAATGGGTCACGAAGTCACGCTCTATGCCAGCGGAGATTCCGTGACCAGGGCGAGGCTGATTCCGGCCTGTCACAGGGCCCTTCGTCTTGACAAAAGCAGCGTGGATCCCATCGCCGACCATGTTTTTCTGGCGGAACAAGTCTTTCAGGCCGCCGGGCAGTTTGATATCATCCATTCCCATATCGATTACCTTCCTTATCCTCTGCTTCGCCGGATGAAACGGCCTCATTTGACCACTCTCCACGGCCGCCTGGACATCCCGAATCTGCAGAATATCTATAAAGAATTCAGCGAAATTCCCCTGGTTTCAATCTCCGATTTTCAAAGGACACCTATCGAACGGGCCAACTGGAGGGCCACGATTTATCACGGCCTGCCTTCGGATCTTTATGATTACAGGGAAGGGGAGGGCGGTTATCTTGCTTTTTTGGGCAGGATCAGCCCGGAGAAAAGGGTGGACGCGGCGATTGAAATCGCCAAGCGCACGGGGATAAAACTCAAGATAGCGGCCAAGGTGGATAATGTGGACAGGCAGTATTTTGAACAGGCCGTCAAACCCCTTCTTAAGAATGACGGGGTTGAGTTTATCGGGGAGATCGGAGATGCCGAAAAAAACGAATTTTTGGGCAATGCCCTGGCCCTTCTTTTCCCGGTGGATTGGCCGGAGCCGTTCGGGCTTGTTATGATCGAGGCGATGGCCTGCGGCACGCCGATCATAGCGCGCAGGCAGGGTTCAGTGCCTGAGGTCGTCGAAGAAGGTGTTAACGGCTATATCATCAAAAATATCAGGGGCGCGGTCCAGGCCGTCCGTCACATCGGCAGGCTGAGCCGTAAGCGCTGCCGCCGGGCGTTTGACGAGAGGTTCACGTCGCGGATCATGGCTGAGAATTATCTGAAGGTTTACGAAGGCCTTATCGCGGCCTGCGCGGCAGGGGAAGGGAGGGTCCATGAGGATGAGGGATATTATCCGGGTCAAGGACGAGTATTACATAAGCGCTAATTTTTCCTTCATGGAGGAACAGGTCCGCGTTCTGAAGTCCGGAGAGATGTTCGCTGTTTTTAATCAGGACGGGCACATCCGGCCCTTCGGCTTCGAAAGCCAGGGCCTTTATTATGAGGGGACCAGATTCCTGTCGCGGCTGGTGTTTCATATCGCCGGCAGGCATCCGCTCTTGCTCAGCTCTTCCATCAAGGAAGAAAACGAGTTGATGGTCGTTGATTTCACAAACGCCGATTTTTCCGGGGAAAATCACGAGTTCAACCCGAAGGGAAAAATCCATCTCCTGCGTTCCTGCTTTTTGAAGGAACCGTCCTATTATGAGCGCATCTGCGTCTCCAATTATGGCTTGTCCGTTTTGTCGATGATGTTCGGTCTGGAATTCGACGCGGATTACAGGGATATTTTTGAAGCGCGCGGGCTTACCCGCAAGCGCAGGGGCAGGATGCTTGATGCGGAATTCGGAAAAAATTGCGTCGTGCTGGGATATCAGGGGCTGGATGAAAAGTTCCGAAAGACGGTGATTTCATTTTTCCCTGTCCCTGTTTGCGTGAAAAAGAACAGGGCTGATTTTTTGGTCCGCCTGGAACCCAACGAGCACAAGGATCTCTATATCCGCGTCGACTGCGCCAGGAGGACAAAATCCAGGGGGGTCTGCGATTTTAACGAAGCCCATGAAGAGCTCAGGCGTTCCTACAGGCGCATGCGCCGGGACCTTTGCCGCGTGGAGACCTCCAATGAGCAGTTCAATTGCTGGCTGGAGCGTTCCGCGGACGATATTTTCATGATGCTGACCCAAGCGGGCGGCCATCTTTATCCCTACGCCGGGATACCGTGGTTCAGCACCGTCTTCGGAAGGGACGGGGTGATCACGGCGCTGGAGACCTTATGGAATTATCCGCACATCGCGCGCGAAGTCTTGTTGTATCTGTCGCAACACCAGGCCAAAGAGTTCAACGCGGCCAGGGACGCGGAGCCGGGGAAGATCCTGCATGAGGTCCGCAAAGGAGAAATGGCTGATCTCGGCGAAATCCCTTTCGGCCGATATTACGGAAGCGTGGATTCCACCCCTTTGTTTCTGGTTCTCGCGGGGCGTTATTATCAGCGGTCAGGAGATGCCGATCTCATCAGAGGAATCTGGCCTTCTTTGCTGGCCGCTCTGAACTGGATCAATGAATACGGCGATTCGGATGGCGACGGGTTTGTGGAATACGACAGAAAGGCCATCGGCGGTTTAAGCCAGCAGGGCTGGAAGGATTCAGGGGATTCGGTCTTCCATAAGGATGGCAGCCTCGCGGAGCCTCCGATCGCCCTCTGTGAAGTCCAGGGATATGTGTATGAGGCAAAAAACCAGATGGCCAATATGGCGCGGATTTTAGGCGACTCCGAATTGAGCAATTCGCTTTTGAGGGAGGCCGCTAAGCTCAAAAAAGATTTTCAGGAGAAGTTCTGGTGCCGGGATATGAATTATCCGGCCCTGGCCCTTGACGGAAAAAAGAACCCCTGCCGCGTATTTACCTCCAATGCCGGACAGTGCCTGTTTTCAGGCATTGTGCACAAAAACCAGGCGGCCCGAATCCGGGATCGGCTTATGGAAGAAAGGTTTTTTTCCGGATGGGGCGTCAGAACGCTTGCGGAGGGCGAGATGAGGTTTAATCCCATGTCCTATCACAACGGCTCTATCTGGCCTCACGATAATTCTTTGATCGCTTTCGGGTTGGACCGATTCGGATACAAAAACGCCGTTTTGAATATTACCCGGGGACTCTTTGAGGCCAGTATGTCCATGGATCTTCACAGGCTGCCGGAGTTATTCTGCGGATTTTCCCGCAGACGAAACCAGGGCCCCACACTTTATCCTGTGGCTTGTAATCCCCAGGCCTGGTCTTCCGCGGCGGTCTTTATGCTCCTTCAGTCGTGCCTCGGCCTGCGTATCGATGCTCATGAGAACAAGGTTTATTTTTGTTATCCGGCACTGCCTGGCGACCTGGAAGAAATACGGATCACGAACCTTCGGGTGGGTTCTTCAAGCCTGGATATTCAATTGGAATATCATCCGAAAGATGTGGGGATCAAGATTATCCGGCGCGTGGGGAGCGTTAAGGTCGTTACCGTGAAATAGCCTGCGGGAAAGGAATCAACAAAAAGAGGAATTTCCCTCTTGTGGGGCATGAAACGGCTGATAAAGTAGCGGCATAAGGCAAAGGCCGTAACAATGCCTTTAAAAAAGAGGTATTGAGCAAAAAAGACAGGTGGAGGAGTCATGAACAGCAAGGGGAGCGGCGCCATTCTTTTGGTAGCCGGGCTTATTATTTCAGGCCTGGGGATTTCATTTTTGGATTCTTTCGCGTCAAGGATTTCAGAGGCCCTTCAGGGGGCGTCGGCCGAGAAGGCATTATGGATGCTTATGGCCGGCGTTGTCGCCACGATGGCAGGCACTATTCTTGTTTCAAAAGAAGGATAGCCGAGAAAACAGGCCACGGGCGATGACCGTGAGGACGTTGGACGTGGGGACGTACCGATGGACGAAAGCACGAGGGACGATGACCGTGAGGACGTTGGACGTGAGGACGTGGGGACGTACGAAAGACGAAAACACGAAAGCACGAAGGACGAAAAACAATTAAAAATTAAGAATTAAGAATGAAGAATGATTTAGGTGCCCAGGTGTTAGGGGTTGCTAGAAATTGGCAGCCGAAGCAGGTCAATAAAAAAGAGAAAAGCCCACTATCCGTCCATAAGCCAGGCGCCTTACAATATCTTACACCGGGGAAGGCGTGATTTTTTATGAAGACACGAAGAGATATCGACGAAGAGATCGCGCTGCTTCGGCGCATCCGGGATGAATACGGCCATTTGATCAAGCTGCGCTTTGCCGAATCCCTCCTGAAAATGATCATTCCATTGAAAAAAAAGGCGGCCGGGGCAGGCAAAGAAGAGCAGGCCGACGGCGCCGACTTGTGGAAAATAAAGGCCGCCGTTAGCGCCGCCGGAATCCTTTTGGCAATGGTCTTGTTCAAAAGAGCGATGGGAAGACCCGCCAATAAAGCCGGGGAATAAACTCTCGCGTTGTCGGGATATTTATAATTAGAGGCAAGAGGATTATTATGGGGATCATGGAGTGGTTCGCGACCATTACAGAAGGCAACGCGGCTTCAAAATGGCCGCTCGGCAAATATCTTCAAACAGAATTTGCCCTGGTCTATCTGGCCCTGCTTAAGCTCGCGCACAGGATCATTCTTTACCTGGTCTGTATCGCGGTTTCCCTGTTTGTCGTTTCGATGGGCGCTTCTTTTCTCCTGATGTATCTGGCCAGGAACGCCGCGAATCTGACAATCGCGGCCTGGGTGATCGCGGTTATTTTTGTTGTTGTTCCCATTATCGCTCTCTTTATCCTTCTCTCACACAAGGTCCTGATCCGGGTATTTGGGGCGGAAAAGTTGGTGGAAAGCGTCAAGAAAACAAGCTGTCGATGAAAAATAAAACGGCCTCAAGGGAGGTGTTGACATGCCAGACAACACATACGAAAATCGCATCCAACAAACCACGCCGGAATCCTACACGGATGAAATCCGGAAAAAAACGGAGCAATCCATCGAATATTACGCCCATCACCCCGAGTTGATCGAGTGCAGGCTTAAGGAACTGGGGCAGGAATGGGATATCGAAAGGGTCCTGGAGACAAACGCCGCTTCCATTGTTTTGGCCGGGACGGCCTTCAGCATTTTGACGAACAGGAAATGGCTCCTTCTGCCTTTGGCGGTAGGAGGATTTCTCCTGCAGCATACGCTTCAGGGCTGGTGTCCTCCTTTGCCTGTTTTCCGCCGTATCGGCATACGGACCAAAGAGGAGATCATGAAAGAGAAGATCGCTCTTCTGGCGATCAAAGGACATTTTGACAAGATTGGACAGACCCAGCAGGGTTCTCAGGAACGCCTGCGGGAGGCCCTTCTGACCTTAAAATAGATTTTCAACAGGAAGACCCACAACAAGGAGAGAGACATGGATACGCAAATCCGGCAGCAGATCACAGATGCCCTGGAAACTTTGAACAGCGCCGCGCAGGAGAATAAGGAAGAGATCAAGCAGATCGTCCGGGAAAAATTCGGCCAGGTCAAGGACATTCTGGGCGCGCAAAAAGGCATGCTCCAGGAAAAAGTGGCCGAAGGCCGCGAGGTGGTGACCGAACAGCTGACGCGTATCGATTCGTCCGTTCGCAGCAACCCCTGGCCTTTTCTAGCGACAGCGGCCGCCAGTTCCTTTGTTTTAGGCGTCTTATTCACAAATAATAAAAAGAAGTCTTAGGGTTGTTTTTGCCTTGAAAGAAAAGCCATGTTTGTCTGGTCGTTTTTGCTTCTGTTCATTGCCGTGATCGCGGGCCTTTTCAGTTTCGCGGGGTTGGTCCCCGCGAGCGCTTTTTTCGCAAAAGCGCTGTTTTTCATCTTTTTGATCATTTTCGTGGTCGTGGTCATGGGGCGGGCATTCCGCTCAAAGGCCTAAAAAAGGGTGCGCGAGGAATAAAAAGACCCTTCTCCGCTAACAAAAGAGGGGAAGGGAGTCTTTTTGACTAAAAAGCGAAATGAGTCAATAAAAAGAGGAAAGCCGTCAATGACAGCCGCAGAACTGGCGTTAAACTGTTGGAAAAGCGACCTTGTCTATGGCGAAAACTCAAGCGCAGCAAAAATTGACGGGAATAACCAAAGTCCCTACAGGCATTCAAGGCCTTGATGAGATCTTGAACGGAGGATTGCCTTGCGGGCGTTCCTCGCTTGTGTGCGGAAACGCGGGGTGCGGAAAGACCTTTCTCGGAATGCAATTTCTCGTTAACGGCGCTCAGAAATATGGCTCGCCCGGCGTTTTTGTCTCTTTTGAGGAAACCTCCGAAGAACTCAGGAAAAACTTCGCGTCCATTGGCGTTGACCTCAATGACCTTGAAAAACGCAAGCTTCTGGCCCTGGATTATATTTTTATCGAGCGCAGCGAGATCAAGGAAACAGGGGAATTCGACCTGGAAGGTTTGTTCGTCCGTTTGGGTCAGGCGGTAAGATCAATCGGAGCCAAACGCATCGTTATTGATACGATTGAAGCGCTATTTTCCGGTTTCAGCAATGAAGCCATCCTGCGGGCCGAACTGCGCAGGTTGTTCAGATGGCTGAAGTCAAACGGCCTCACCGCCATTATCACAGGGGAGAGGATCGGGGAGATCTTTACGCGCCATGGGCTTGAGGAGTTTGTCGCCGATTGCGTGATTCTTCTGGATAATAATATTGTCGACCAGATCTCGACGCGCCGCATGCGTATCGTCAAATACCGCGGTTCATCCCACGGGACCAATGAATATCCGTTTCTGATCGGCGCAAATGGCATGTCCGTTCTGCCGATCACTTCCATCTCCATGGATTATAAGGTCACCGCCGAAAGGATTTCGTCCGGAATAGAGGCGCTGGACCGCATGCTGGAGGGTGAGGGGTATTTCAGGGGTTCGAGCATCCTTGTGAGCGGTTCTCCCGGCAGCGGGAAAACCAGCATAGCCTCGCATTTCCTTGATGCCTGCTGCCGTCGAGGGGAAAAATGCCTGCTTTTTACTTTTGAGGAGTCCGGGGAACAGCTGGCGCGCAATCTGGAGTCCATAGGTCTTCATCTGAAAATAGGAGTTAAAAAAGGGCTTCTGAAAATTATCGCCCAGCGGCCGACTTTTCAGGGCCTGGAATTTCACCTTCTTGAAATACACGATTTGGTGCGCCGGTTCGGGCCGCAAGCCGTTGTCGTGGACCCGGTGTCCTGTTTTTCCTGCGTTGGGAAGAACTGGCAGATACGCTCCATGTTGTCCCGCCTTGTCGATTTCTTTAAATCCGAAAATATCACGGCCCTGTTTACCGATTTGATCAACGGCAATGATCCGGCGGAAGAATCCTATATCTCTTCGCTGGCCGATACGTGGATCCTTTTGAACAACGCCAGCGGCATGCAAAGGGAGCGCAGCCTCGGAATCATCAAGTCGCGCGGCATGGCGCACTCGGATGAATTTTTTCCCATCAAGATCGGCCGCGAAGGCCTTGGGCTGGGTAAGGCCAGGCACGAGGGGTTAAAGAAGGGCGTGGTGAGCATTGAGACATTCGGCGCGGGCAGGTGAGGGAAAGAAGAAGCCCTGGATATTGAGGCTTTATGTCGCAGGCCAGACCCCCAAATGCCTGCTGGCCCTGGTCAATCTGAAGAAGATCTGCGAAGAGCATCTTCGCGATCGTTATACGATCGAGGTCGTGGATTTGCTCAAACAGCCCCAATTGGCCCAGGGAGACCAGATCCTGGCCATTCCTACCCTTGTCAAAAGACTCCCGCCTCCGGTCAATAAGATGATCGGAGACCTTTCCAATACGGAAAAAGTGCTCGTCGGCCTGGACCTGAGGTGCGCATGAAGTCTTCCAGGAGAAAACCCTCGAAAGAGAAACAATACATTTTGAAACTTTTTGTGGCAGGCATGAGCCCTCTATCGGTTCACGCCATACACAATATCCGCAAGATCTGCGAAACGCACCTGAAGGGTGTCTACAGCCTTGATGTCGTTGATGTGAATAGAAAACCTGTCCTGGCGTTCGGAGAGCAGATTGTGGCCGCTCCCACTTTGATTAAAAAAATGCCCCTACCCTTGAGAAGGCTGATCGGGGACATGAGCGAGACCCGTCAAGTCCTTCTCGGGCTTGATCTCCCGGCCGGCGTTCTTCCCATGTCCCATGAAGCCTAAAGATTTTTTTTCCAGCAAGAAAAAACCCTCCCGTAAAATCTCTGCCTGCGATCAGGAAGCCCTGGAAACCCTGCGAGCCATCCGCGAGGGCGAGGTGGACGCTTTTGTCATTTCCGGCAAAGGAGGAGACAAGGTTTTTGCCCTTGAAAGCGCCGACTATCCTTACCGTCTTTTTCTGGATGAAATGGACCAGGGCGCCGTCACCATAACGCCTGAAAGCGTTATTCTGTATTGCAACAAGTCCATGTCGGTCATGCTTGGGGAAAGCAGCGGCCAGTTGACAGGCAGAAGCCTTGTCGATTTTATCGCTCCTTCCGATAAGAAGGTTTTTGAAGAACTTCTTTCAGGCCGCCTGCAGTCCACGCAGGTCTATTTGAAGGTCAAAGGCGAAGAACTGCCTGTGTATTTAACCTCCAGGCCTTTGGATATGGGACGCCTCAAATGCCTATGCCTGGTGATAACGGATATGGAGCAAAGGAAATACTGTTCCATTGTGAACCTTCAGGCAGAGATGATCGTCCGGTGGAGGGAGGGATGCCTTTTGACGTTTGCCAACGACGCTTTTTGCCGGTATTTTAAGAAGACGCGCAAAATGATCAAGGACCAGAATTTTTTAGAATGGCTGCCCAGGCAAGGGGCATTATCTCTGCGTAAATCTTTGGAGAAGGCCGGACAGGCGGCCAAGGGCGTGGAATGGGAATTGAAGCTTTCCTCCCGGAAATATTCGCGCTGGAGTCAGTGGACCATCCGCGCCTTGAGAGATGAAAACGGAAATATCGTAGAGTTCCAGGCGTCAGGCAGGGATATTACGGAGCGCCGGATGAATGAGATGCGTCTGATGGATAAGGAGGCGAGGTTGAGGAAGATGGTGGAATCAGCAGTTGTGGGTATCGGCTTTGGGAACAGCACGGGGCGCATCCTGGAGTGCAATGAGGCGTTTTTGGAGATGACAGGCTATTCCCGCCAGGAAATTCTCGGAGGGGTCAATTGGGAGCAACTGACCCCGGCCGAATACGAAGCCTTGGACAAAAAAGTCCTGCGGGATCTTAAAACAGCAGGTTCGGCCGGCCCTTATGAAAAGGAATATATCCGAAAGGACGGCGGCCGTGTTCCTGTCCTTGTTAGCGCGAGCCGGTTTCCTTATCGCGATGAGCACGTGGTTTTTGTCCAGGATATGAGCGCGTTTAAAAAAACACAGAAGAAACTGCAGGAATCGGAAACAAGATACCGCTCCCTGGCTGAAAACATGCCGGCTGTTTTTATGCGTTTTGACAGGAGTTTGAGAATTGTCTATATCAGCCCCCTGGTCAAGGAAGCCACAGGTCTCGCGCCGGAAAAATTCCTCGGAAAAACAAACAAAGAGGTGGGGCACGCCCCGGGCCCTTTGCTGGAAAGATGGGAATCGGCGATTGAAGAGGTTTTCAGGACAGGTGAAAAACGAAGTTTGGAGTTTGACTATCCGGCGGACTGGGGCGTGAAAACATTTCATTTGAGGCTCGCGCCTGAATACGACGGCCGGGGGAACGTGGAATATGTTCTGGGTATTTCCACGGATGTCACGGAAAACAGAAAATACATGAAACTCCTGGAAGAGGCGAGGGAAAGCCTGAAGGTCCAGGTCAAGGAACGGACAAAAGACCTGTTGAGGATGAATGAAGTCCTTGAGAAGATATTTTCGGTCGAGAATTTCCTGATCGCCTACCTGGATGCGGGGTTTAATTATATCCGCGTCAATGACGCCTATGCCAGGGGCGCGGACATGGCGCCGGAATTTTTTCCCCATAAGCATCATTTCCTGTTGTATCCATCCAAGGAGCAGGAGGAAGTGTTTTTGAATGTGGTCAAAAATAAGGAAACCTACAGGGCGTTCAGCCAGCCCATGCCTTTTCTGGAGGCCGAGGCCCAAGGCCATTCCTATTGGGATTGGACCCTTCAGCCTGTCCGGAATATCGCGGGGGATGTCGAAGGGCTGATCTTTATCCTGGTTAATGTGACCGACCGCAAAAAAGCGGAATTGAGGCTTATGGCGGCCCAACAGGAATTGGATGAAGCCCGGCATTTGTCGGACATCGGCCTCCTGGCTTCCACCGTGGCCCATGAATTGCGCAATCCCCTGGCCGCCATTAATGTGGCCGTCGGCAATATCAAAAGAAAGGCCGGCAGGCAGCGGGTCTTCGAGCCTCAAATCAGGACCATTGAGAAAAAGACGGCCGAAAGCGACCAGATTATCAATAACCTTCTATTTTATTCAAGGATCAATTCTGCGCGCCGCGAAAAATTGAATTTGCGCGATATCCTGGAAGAGTGCGTGGAAGTGAGCGGAGGGAATAACAGAAATCGTGTCCTGGTCATAAAAAAATACGAGAGTTTGAGAGGCGTTGAATTCTATGCGGACCCTGTGCAGATGCGGGAATTGTTCTTTAATATCCTGCACAATGCTTATGACGCCATGGTGGATAAGGCCGGAAGGCTTGAAATTGAAGGCGCCAGGGAAGGCGAATTCGTCAAAGTCAGGGTCAGGGATAACGGCGTGGGAATCCAGGCGCAGGATTTAAAAGACGTGGGCAGGCCTTTTTTTACGACCAAGGCCAAGGGGACCGGGCTGGGGCTTTCGGTTTGCAGCCAGATCATCAATCTTCATAAAGGAAATCTTGAGATTGAAAGCCAGTTCGGCGAGGGGACAACGGTCAGCTTAAGTTTTCCTCTTGAAACCGCGCAGGACGCTTCTGTTGTCTCCGCGCAGGATTTTTCTTAATCAACCGGGTTTTTTTGTAAGTTTTAAGAAATTCTTTCAGCAGCTTGATGTTGCGTGCCGCCTGTTTTTGCAAAGGCGGCATTTTTTCGATCAGCCTCTGCCTGATGGATTGCCTGCCATCCCAGCATCTGTCCAGGAAGGCGCATAATTTTCCCGCGTTGATCTCTTTTAAGGGCGGCATGGGCATGTCCAGGCTTTGCAGAAAACCGGTGATTTTTGAGGCATAGGGCAGGGGCACGAAGGGGACGCGCTGGAGGGCCGCGAAGATCAAAAAATGCAGCCGCATGCCTACGGCGAAATGGATGTGTTTCATCAGGCCCAGAATTTGAGAGGAGTGTAATTCCTCGTTGAGCACATGGGCGGACTGGGCGTTGACCATTTTGGCGATGATCGCGTGCGAATTCTGGAGGTCTTTCTGCGCCCGGCGCTCCATGGGCACAAACAGGATCTGCGCCTTGAACCGTTCCACCATAAAATCCGCCGCGTTGGCTATGACCTCGTGATACTGTTCCACCTGGATATCGGGCGCGGCCTGGCCGGGTTCGCGCACGGAAAATCCCACTAGCGGCGCGTTCCTGCGCGTCTGGATTCCGATTTTTTCCAGTTTTTCTTTTTCAAATGGTTCAGGTTGCAGAAGAAGCGCCGGATCGGCCGTAACCTCCATGGGTTTTTCCACGCCGATATCGTTGAGGGCTTTTTTGGCCTCCTGTTCCCTCAAGATGATCATGTCCACGGAATTGAGCGTATCCCGTGTCATATTTTTTGTTTCCGCCGATGAAAACGGGCCTGCTCCCACGGCGTAAAGGACGACAGGAAGCCCGCACTCTCTGGCCCATTGGATTTGCCGCAGAAATTGTTCCGCCATTCCTTCGTAAAGGATACCTCCTCCGCCCACAAGGAAGAGGTCCATTTTTTTGAATTCCGCGAAGATCTCGTCCTTGTGCATCTCGCCGACAGGCAGCGCTCGGACCTTGTGCCTGTTTTGCGTGTCTTCGGGATTTTTTGAAAATACGGTGACATCCGCCCCAAGTTCCTTCTTTAATTCCTGCAAAATCACCTCAAGGATCGCTTCGTCGCCCAGATTCATGCCGCCATAAGAACCGCAAAGGCCGATTTTAGGTCCCATGTTCAAGCCCCCAGGGGAGTGGGGCCGGGATCGGCCCCTTGTTTGCGCAATTCCAGACGGACTGCGCGCGCCGGTATCATTTCCGGAGAAACCTTGTTTTTTACGGCCAGCGCCGCGCAGACGCCCGCGGCCTGGCCTGTGGCCATGGAAACGGCCATGATCCTGTAGGACGCGTGGGCTTCATGCGTGCCTGAAATACAGCGGCCCGCCATCAGAAGCCCCTTGTTTTTTTTGGGGATCAGGCATCGCAGGGGTATTTCATAGAATTCGCCGGGCGGCAGGGGCTTCAATAACGTGCCTCTGCCCTTGGGATTATGGATGTCAATGGGATAGGCGCCCCGGGCGATGGAGTCAGGAAATTTTCTGGCGGACAAGATGTCTTCCTGGGTGAGTGTGTAGAGCCCGCGCACTCTTCGTGTTTCCCGGACTCCCACCTGAACTCCGCTTTGAATGGGGTAAGATTCCCGGAATCCCGGGACATAATCGCGGAGAAAGGAAACAATCTGACGCATTTGCCTGCGTCCGAGCCATTCCGCCAGAGAAAGGTCCCAGACATCGTTTCCTTTCAAACCGCAGACCCTGGTCGAATTGACGCTGACTTCTTTTGGATGGGGGGTGGAAAAAAAGAGGATGTTCTCGCGGGGCAGCTTGAGCCGGCCGTCTTTTTCCGCCTTCTGAATCAGGTCCCAAAGGCCATAGACCCCTTCTTTCCATTGTCCGGGGTGTTTTTTAACATAAGATTGAAAGCGGGAAGGAGAGAATTCTCCCATCCTGAACATGAGCGTCATGGGTTGGGTTAAACCGTCGAGAGGCCGTCCAAGATCATATTCCTCGCCTGCCTGACAGGCAATGTCTCCATCGCCGGTCGAGTCAATGATGACCGAGGCGCCAATGGCGATGAGGCCGGATTTTGTCGCGAAGACGGCGTATTTGACGCGGGAATTTTCAACACACACCGCTGTGGAGAAAGCGTGGAAGAGGATCCGGGCGCCTGATTCGTCGACCATATCCAGGGCGATGCCTTTAAAAATTTCCGGATCGAACGGGACTTCCCAGCGCGTCATCTTGCCCGCAGGCAGGGCGCGCAGCGCCCCTTTGGCCAGGATCAGTTTTTGCAGAAACTCCTGCCAAACTCCCGTAACCACGGCCTCTTTGAGTGGCCCGGATTTTCCTCTGCCGCCGCCAGGATTTTTCCGTTGAATATAAAAACTCATAAAAGGCATCACAAGCGCGGCTGTGGCGTTGCCTCCGAGGAATCCGTAGCGTTCGGTCAGGATGACGCCGGCCCCCAGGCGGGAAGCGGACACAGCAGCCCCTATTCCGGCCGGACCTCCGCCTACAACCAGCACGTCTGTTGTTGCGGCCAGGCGGACGCGGCGCAAGGGCAGGTCGACAAACGTTTCCTGTTGAGGGGCGCGTAGGATAGGCAAGGGAAAGCGTCGAATATTATTTCTTCCAGAATTCCCAGCTCTTTTTATCCATATCCCTGATCTCTGCGGCGGAGGAATGGACGTCGTTTAAGGTCTGATCCCAGTTCTCCGGTGTGGCCTGGTCGACCTTATCCATCTGTTTTTTCAGGTTATCGCGGGCTTCGGTAAGGCTGCCGACATTGTCTTCTGTTTTGTCTATTTTTTTGTCCAGCAGGTTGATCTTGTCTTTCAGTCTGGATTTCAGCTGCTGTCTGTCGGCGTAAGAATAGTCTTCCATGATATCGTCCATCTTGACCATGTCTTTCCGGTCGCTTTTCGTCCAGTCTTTTTGTTGGGCTTCGCAATTGCTTGTTTCTTCTGTCGCGCTCTCTGTGGTTTTCCATGTGTCGTTCATCAGCGTGTCTGTCTGGCTGTAGGCGCGAACAGAACCTGCCATCAGCAGGAGCGCGGCCAATCCTATTAATTTCCCTGTTTTTTTCATAAATTCCTCCTTTTTTAAGTGATCCCTATTTTAAGACGATAGTCGAAACGTCAACAAGGGCGTGAATCCCTTTGGTGTTGACCGGCTTCCGTTCTTTTAAAGAAAGGCAGAGGCGGATACGGGTCAAAAAGAAGTGGAAAATCCCCATCGCCGCTTTTCTTTCAGGCTGTTTATAATAAAGCCGCTTCTTTTTGCGTAAACCATTTGCGGGAATCCATGAAGATACATAAACACGCCGATGACCAAGCCTCATTGCCCGAAGGATACGCGGAGCCGGCCCTGTTGAAGGAGAGGCTGCGCAGGATCGCGGTGTTCAGGGCCCTTCAGCTGGGGGATATGTTGTGTTCGATCCCGGCATTGAGGGCCTTGCGTTGCGCTTTTCCGGACAGCGAGATCACCCTGATAGGGCTTCCCTGGAGCCGGGATTTTGTGGGGCGTTTTCAGGCGTATTTTAACCGCTTTCTTGAATTTCCGGGGTTTCCCTCTTTTCCGGAACGAAAGCCTGAGGTGGAACGTTTCCCCGGATTTATCATGGAATGCCAGAAGCGCCGTTTCGATCTCGTGCTTCAGATGCATGGGGACGGGTCTATCATAAACACCCTTTTGCCTTTGCTGAATGCCAGACATTGCGCGGGTTTTTTCAAGAATGGTAATTTTATTCCCGATCCCGCCCGGTTCATGCCCTGGCCAACCAAAGGCCATGAAATTCTACGGCTCCTGAAGCTGATGATTTTTCTCGGTCTTCCCTTGAAAGGGCAGGACCTGGAATTTCCTCTCGCGCCCTCTGATCACCGCGCCCTGCGCCAGATGTTGGCCAAGGAACACATCAGGCTGCAGTCGTTTGTCTGCATCCACCCGGGAGCGCAATTACAGTCCAAGCGTTGGCCGGCCGAGCGCTTTGCCGCGGTTGCTGACCGGATCTACGAGTGGGGCTATGATATTGTGCTGACCGGAAAAGAAGAGGAGCAGGGTTTAACGCGAAAGATCGCTTCCCTGATGCACCATTCCCCCTGCGACCTGGCGGGAAAGACATCTCTTGGGGCCCTGGCCGCTTTGCTGAAGAAGTCCCGGCTGGTGATTTGCAACGATACGGGGATTTCCCATATGGCCGTCGCCCTCCAGAAGCCCAGCCTTGTGGTCGTGACAGGTTCTGATCCCGACCGCTGGGCTCCGCTGGACCGTTATCAACATAAGGCCGTTTATCATCCCGCCGATTGCCGGCCGTGCGGTTATGACATTTGTCCTTTTGGACAGCCTTGCGCCGAACAAATTTCGACGCAGGAAATCCTGCAATACGCGGAAAATTTCCTGCTGCACAAGCGGAAAGGACTTTTTTGAATATTCTCACCTGGCATGTCCATGGGAATTACCTCTATTATCTCAGTCAACTGCCCCACAATATTTTTCTGCCTTTAGACGGGACAGGCGCCGGGGATTATCTGGGGCGGGGCTCTTCGTTTCCATGGGGTCCTCATGTTTTTGATGTCCTGGTCGATGATATTCCTTCGCTGCGCCTGGATTGCGTGATTTTTCAAAGGGAGCGGCATTACCTGCGGGACCAGTATATGATCCTCTCGGAAAAGCAAAGAAAGCTTCCTCAGATCTATATCGAGCACGATCCTCCCCAGCAACACCCGACGAACACAAGGCATTGTTTATATAATTCCTCCGTGTTCCTCGTCCACGTCACCCATTTCAATTCTTTGATGTGGGACATCGGGACAACCCCAAGCGCAGTGATCCCCCACGGGGTCATGGTTCCCGAAGACGCGCGTTACACGGGGAGCCTGGGGCGGGGCCTGGTGGCGGTGAATCATCTGGAAAAGCGGGGCAGGCGGCTGGGCGTGGATATTTTTTGTGACATCAGCCGGCGCGTGCCTTTGGATCTGGTCGGCATGGATTCGGAGCGCCTGGGGGGAAGAGGGGAGATCAGCCACAGGGATTTTCCCTATTTTCTCTCCTCTTACAGGTTCTTTTTTAATCCTATCCGCTATACGAGCCTGGGGCTTTCGGTGTGCGAAGCCATGATGGTAGGCCTGCCCGTGGTTGGCCTGGCCACAACGGAGATGGCCAGGGTCATTGAGAATTACAAGACGGGGTATATCGACACCGATATCGGCCGCCTCATCGATTTTATGAATCTTTTGGTTAACAACCCGGAGAGGGCCGGGGAGCTGGGAGAAAACGCGCGCGCTTACGCGAAGAAGCATTTCAGCATCGAGCGTTTTGCCAGGGACTGGCAGGACGTCCTGGATCTGGTCGTGAACGGAGGCAGCGCTTAAACAAGGAGCATCATGAATGCCGTATTTTTGGATAAAGACGGAACGCTTGTGGAGAATGTGGAAAATAACGCGGAGCCCGGGCTGGTCGAGTTTTATCCGGATGTCTGGCCGGCGCTGCATCTTCTGCAGAAAAACGGGTTTGGGCTTGTGATCGCGACAAACCAGCCCGGCATAGGGCAGGGATATTTCACGGAAGAGGACATTCTGTCCGTGTCGCATTTTATCCGAACGGCCTTTTTTGAACAGGGTCTCAGACTGGACGGTTTTTATTATTGCCCCCATCACCCCGACGCCCTGGACCATCGTTATAAGAAAAACTGTATCTGCCGCAAGCCCGCTCCGGGCCTTTTGCTGACCGCGGCCTCCGAGCTCAATATCGACCTCGCCGCTTCCTGGATGATCGGAGATATCCTTGACGATATCGAAGCCGGAAAGGCGGCAGGGTGCCGGACCATCCTTCTCGATAATGGGAACGAGTCGCAATGGGTCTATGAAGAAAAAAGGATCCCCGATTTCATATCGCCGACCCTGATGGAGGCCGCGTTATTGATCGACGCGCAAGTCCAGAAAGAGAGGGGGGCTATGCCGTGGAGGGATTGAGGGATCGGTTGAAAAATATTCTTTGTGTGCGCCTGGACAATATGGGAGACGCCTTGATGTGTTCACCCGCCATCCGGGCCATCAAAGAATCCTCGCGAGCCGCGCGCGTGACCTTTCTGGTTTCTCCGGTCGGCGCTGATGTCGCTCGCCTGATGCCCGGAGTCGATCAAGTCCTTGTTTTTGAGGCGCCCTGGGTAAAAAACGCTTCGCCACAGAACAACGCGCGCCTGATGTCCGCGATGATCAGGCGATTAAAGGGTTGTGATTTTGACGGCGCGGTGATTTTTACCACCTATAGCCAGAGCCCGCTGCCCGCGGCTCTTTTGTGTTTTCAGGCCGGGATACCCGTCCGCATCGGGATCTGCAGGGAAAATCCCTACCAATTGCTGACGTTTTGGCAGAAGGAGGAGGAGCCTGAGCGTCTGGTGCGACATGAGGTGAGAAGACAGCTTGATCTCGTTAAGGCTTTCGGTTGCGTGGCCCAGGAGGAGCACTTGAGCCTGGAAATCAGCGAACAGGCCAGAAACAGGGCGCGCGGCCTGATGGAAAGATTTTCTTGTCCCTGGTTTATCCTGCACGCCGGGGCTACGGCGGATTCCCGAAGATATCCCCTGGAATCCTATGCCCACGTCATCCGTGAAGCGGGAAACCGCGGGTGGAAAGCCGTGCTTTCCGGGGTCAGGGATGAAAAGAGTTATATCGACGAGCTGGCCCGGATGACCGCGGATTATTCCATCAATCTTTGCGGCCGTCTGAAGCTGGAGGAATTCTGCGGGCTTCTTTCCGGCGCTTCGTTTCTACTCAGCAATAACACCGGGGTTGTGCATTTGGCAAGCGCGACGCGCACCCCTGTCGTTGTCCTTTACGCCCTGACCAATCCCCAGCATACCCCGTGGCTGGTGCCTTCCAGGGTCCTTTTTGAAGATGCCTCCTGCAAATATTGCTATAAAAGCGTCTGTCCCGAAGGACACAACAAGTGCCTTCGGGCCGTTTCTCCTGAGACCATCATGGAGGCCATCGAGGATCTCCTTAAAGAAACGCGCGTCAAAATGCCTTCTGTGTCCCCTCTTTGATGCATTAAGGAAAAAAATCAACAAAAGGCTGAATCAGCCCCTTTAGTCTTTGAGGGTTTTGGTCTAAGTTTAGAAAAGACCACGCCCAACTCAGGAGGAGAACATGTTGACGCAAATCAAGGGATTGAATAAAAAGCTCACGCAGTTGATCCAGCTGGATATCGACGCTTCGTTTTGCTATGAGCAAGCCATCAGGAAAATCGAGGAGGAAGATATCAGGCAGGAGTTGACGTCTTTTAAGGACGATCACGACAGGCACGCGGATATTCTGAGCGCGGAACTTAGCAAGATCGGGGAAGAGGCCCCTGAGAGAAGATCGGACTTAAAGGGCATGTTTTTAAAAGGCGCGACGGCTATGCAGAGCGTGACGGGGACAATCGGCGCCCTGAAGGCCATGCAATTGAACGAAAAATTGACGAACAGGACATACGCGAAGGCGGCCAAATGGAAGGCCGGTGACGAGATCGCAGACATCATCCAGCGCAATTTTGAGGACGAAAAAAATCATCTCCAGTATTTGAACGACAAACTGGACGAGTTGACAGTCGGGTAGACCCGTTAGCGCCCGGGTTTTCATTTGAGCGATTCTCTTTCAAGGAGGAGGCGATATGAACGAATACGGCCATTTTCCGGAACAGAACCAGGAAAAACCAGGGAAGGAATACAAGATGGAACCTCTGCCTCTGATCAAGGGCGAATGGTACAAGGGAAGCGGAAAGCTATCCGGGAAAATCGCCCTTGTCACGGGAGGAGACAGCGGGATCGGCAGCGCGGTTTCCATTTTTTTCGCCCGGGAAGGCGCATCGGTCTCCATTGTTTATTACAATGAGCATAAGGATGCCCAGAATACCCAAAGAATGATCGAAGAAGAGGGCCAGAAGTGCCTTTTGATACCCGGGAATGTGGGAGATCCGGAATTTTGCGCGGAGGCGGTGGAAAAAACGCTGGCCGAGTTCGGCCATGTGGATATCCTCGTCAACAACGCGGGGTATCAGAACCCGCATAAGAATATGGAGAACATCACGGACCAGGACATTGAGACAACGTTCCGCACGAATATTTTTTCGTATTTCTATATGACCCGGGCGGCTCTCAAACATATGAGAGAGGGTGCCGCCATCATCAATACGGCTTCCGTGACCGCTTACGAAGGACATCCGACGCTTTTGGATTACGCGGCAACCAAGGGGGCCATCGTCGCTTTTACAAGATCGCTTTCCTTGAGCCTTATCAAACAGGGGATCAGGGTCAACGGGGTCGCCCCGGGGCCTATCTGGACACCGCTGATCATATCGGGATTTTCTCCGGAGAAGGTCAAGACGTTCGGTCAAAAAAGTCCGATGGGTAGGGCGGGGCACCCGGAAGAGGTCGCTGCTTCCTATGTGTTCCTTGCTTCCCGGGATTCTTCGTATATGAGCGGTCAGATGCTTCACCCCAACGGAGGGACGATTGTCAACGGATAGTGTCAGGGAACGCCCGCTAAAGCCCGGGTCCAAACACAACGAGGTGCCTTATGGCTGTATTTGATTTATTGAAAAAGGAGCATGATAAGTACAGGGATATGTTCCGCAAGGTCATGGAAGAGAAGGAAAAAAGCCGGCTGTTCGATGAATTGAACCGCGAACTGGATATCCATATGGAAGGCGAAGAAGAGTATGTCTATCCGGAAACCCAGAAGGCGGGCCTTGATGAAGAAACCCTGGAATCCATTGAAGAGCACCATGTCGCCAAGGTGCTTCAGGCGGAGTTGGAGATGATGTCCGGGGACGAGGAGAATTTCATGGCCAAGGTCAAGGTCTTCAGGGAAAACGTGGAACACCATCTGGATGAAGAGGAGCAGCAGTTATTTCCTCAGGCCCGCAAAAAAATCAGCGAAGGCAAGCAGGAGCAGATGGAAGATAAATACAGAAAATTGAAACAGAGACAGGAGAGCGAAGAAGAGGAGGAAGGGGAGTAGGCGTTTTAATGAGGACACCAGAAAAAACAGACGACGAAGCATTCCTTCCTTTCGCGAAATCCTGCGTCTTAAACTCCTATGGCCACTTCACCCAACGACCTATTTTCCATTAAGGCCGGGTTTTCGGTCACGCCCCAGGCAGCGGATTCCATAAAACCCGCTGTTTTCATGGAAAAGTTCGGCCAGGCCAGGATATGTGTCCTGGGGGAAGGAATCCTTGACGGTTATCTTTACGGCACCCCGCGGCAATTGTGCAGGGAGGCCCCTGTTCCGGTTATCGGCCTTGGCCATTCATTTTCAGCTCCGGGCGGAGCCGCCAATACGGCTGTGAATGCCGCGCGTCTTGGCGCCGAGGTTTACTTCCTGTCTGTCCTGGGAAAGGATGACGCGGGAAAAGAGCTTGGAGCGCTGCTGCGGGCTTCGGGGGTGAAAACAGAACATGTCCTTTTTGACAGGAATCGCTCCACGCTGCATAAGCAGCGCGTGCTGGCCGGATCCCAGATGCTTCTGAGGCTGGATAAGGGGACGCAGGAACCTGTAAACCGCATGATCCGCGGAGAGCTTCTGTTGAGGCTGGAACATCTTCTGGATTTGTGCGGGGCTTTCATTGTTTCCGACTACAGCTGCGGGGTTATGACGCCTGATGTGATCCGGGCGGTCGTCAGGATGAAAAAGAAAAACAATGCCGTGCTGTGGGCCCTGGACGCCAGGTCCCTGTCCGCCTATGAGGGCTCAGGCTTTAACGTGATCAAGCCGAATTACTCGGAAGCGGTGAAATTTCTGGGATTGCCTCCAAAACAAGGGGGGCAGAGGATCGACCAGCTCCTTCTTGCCGGGGATATCCTTTTGAAAAAAACAGGCGCGAAAATCGCAGCCGTGACATTGGATCAGGACGGCGCCCTTATCTTTGAGGACGGCCAGCCGCCTTACCGCATCTACGCGCGGTCATTTGAGCGTCCCAATACGGCCGGCGCCGGAGACACTTTTATCAGCGCCTTTATGCTGGCCCTTTGCGCCGGCGCGGACTCATCAGGAGCGGCGGAAACGGCCTCCCTGGCTTCCGCGATTGCCGTCGGGAAAAAAGAAACGACAGCATCCTGTTCGCAGGCAGAACTCAAGGGATATCTTTCTTTGGGAAATAAAGAGGTCGCGGATCTCAAAGCCCTTTCCTTATTGGCGCAATACTATCACTCTCAGGGCCGCAGGATCGTTTTCACCAATGGTTGTTTTGATATCCTTCATCGGGGCCATATTCATTTTCTCAACGCGTGTAAGACTTTGGGCGAAGTGTTGATCGTGGGCGTCAATTCCGACGATAGCATACGTAAGATCAAGGGGGCGCTCAGGCCCATCAACAGTCTTCAGGACAGGATCCAGATCCTGGGTTCCCTGAGCTGTATCGACCATGTCATGGGCTTCGAAGGCGACGCGCCCCTGGGGCTGATCGAGGCGTTAAAACCACACGTATTCGTAAAAGGCGCGAACCATGATTTAAAAACGCTCCAGGAGGTGCCGCTCGTCAAAAAGAACGGCGGCGATGTCTGCTGTCTGCCTTACTGGGAGGCTTATTCCACCGGAAGTATACTTAAGCGTGTTTCCATTTGATTTTAAAGCCAAGGAATAACGATGAGAAAGGCGGGACCTGATGTTGTGATGATTACCGGAGCCTCCGCGGGAGTGGGCAGGGCCACGGCCGTAGAATTCGCGAAAAGAGGCTGTTCGATCGGCTTGTTCGCCCGAGGGAAGGAAAGGCTCCGATCGGCTTTGACCGACGTGGAGACGCTGGGCGGGAAGGGAATGGTCCTGGAAGGCGACGTTTCGAATTTCGAAGACCTGAAAAGTGCGTTGAATGACCTTGAGAGGGAATTCGGGCCGGTTGATATCTTTGTTAATAACGCCATGACAACGATATTTTCCGAGTTTTTGGACATTGATCCTAAGGATTTTCGCAGGGTCACAGAGGTCACCTATCTTGGGGTCGTTTACGGCACAAGGGTCGCGCTGGAAAGCATGCGCAAACGCGATAAAGGAGTGATCGTACAGGTTGGTTCGGTTTTGGCCTACCGGGCCATTCCCCTTCAGTCCGCCTATTGCGGTGCCAAACACGCCGTGAAAGGCTTTGCGGAATCCATAAGGTGCGAGCTCCTTTATCATAAAAGCGGGATCCATATGACGATGGTCCAGCTGCCGGGTTTGAACACGCCGCAATTTGACTGGTGCAAGAACAACCTGGCAAGAAAATCCCAGCCTGTGCCGCCTATATTTCAGCCGGAGGTGGCTGCCAGCGCCATTGTCTGGGCCGCGTATCATCGACGCAGGGAGTTGATTGTCGGAGGCAATTCCGCTTTTATCATCAGGGCGAATCATCTTTTTCCCCGGCTCGGAGATTTGTATCTGGCCAAAACAGGCTTTTCCTCTCAAATGCGCCGGGAAAGAGAAAAACACGACCGGCCCTTTAACCTTTATAGGCCCGTGGACGGGCCTTTTGGAGTTCACGGAAGTTTTGACAGGCAGGCTAAAGGAATGAGTTTTCAGCTCAGGCTCGCGATGTTTCCATTCTTTGTGTGGTGAGCGCTGTTAGCCGCTGTTATTGTTTTGGCCATTGTCTTCTAAAAGGAACTGTTATGAAAAGTTTCGGACATAAGATTTGGGCGATCGCTGACGGATATATTCCGTCAAAGAGCGTCGGAACGCATCCTCAGATGACCAGCCATGATTCTTTGTGTTTTTTGAATACGGGAGAAAGGGACGCTTTTGTGAGAATCACCGTGTATTTCGTCGATCGCCCTCCCGCAGGGCCCTATACGCGGACCGTCTCCTCCGCGCGGACGCTTCATATCAGGTTTAACGATTTCAAGGACCCTGAGCCTGTTCCATTCGATACGGAGTACGCGGCGCTCATTGAATCCGATGAGCCCGTTATTGTTCAACACACGCGCCTGGATTCCCGACAGGCGGAAAACGCGTTATTCAGCACGATCGCGTTTTCTTCAACCGGAGACTAATAGATGCTCAATGTGATGTCGTTGAACTGCAATTATTGCTGTGATAAACATGGCCCGTGGGATGAGAGGCTTAAATTGATCCGCTCGCTTATCCTTGAAAACAGGCCGCATGTGGCCGCTTTTCAGGCGGTCCTGCATCAAAAGGCGGGCCCATTGGGGGAAATAGGCCAGGCCTGGCAGATCGCGGATATCACCGGCTACCGTTACAGGCTTTTTGCCTCCGCGCATCAGGAAGACAATGGAGACCGCAAAGGGCAGGCCTTGATCTCACGCATCCCTTTGGTTTTTTCGGACTCCAGGCAGTTGACGCGGCGCCCCGGCCACGCCGACCAGGACAAAAGGATCGTTTTGGCCGCCCAGGTGGAAACAAAGGCCGGAACGCTGCGCATTTTCAATGTTCATTTTTCCTGGATCAGGGAGCAGGCGGAAGATAACATTATTGAAACGCTGAATTTTTTAAGGAGATTCAAGGGGATGGCGCTGGTTGTTGGGGATTTTAACGCTTCCGAGAACTCCGGGCTCCTGGATTCTTTTGCCGAGTCCGGCTGGGTGGATGTCTGGAATATCCTGAGAAAAAACGAGAGGGGCTTTACGTTTGAATCCCATGAGCCCTGCTTGCGCATCGATTACGCCTTGGCCAATAAATCTCTTGAGCAGCATCTCGAGGACATCAGGGTTTTTCAGCGGCAAACTCCGGATGGGTTATTCCGTATGTCGGACCACCTGGCCTTAATGGTGACGTTAGGGCTTCCTCTCAAGGGCCCGGGATGCTAGAGAGAAAGAGAGGCTTTAAATGGCCTATGAACTCGATATTCTGATCCCGACTTGCGACAGGCCAGCCGCGCTGGCCGCGACTCTTTCAGGCCTTTGTTCCCAGAGCCGTAAACCTTTTCGCCTGATGATTTCAGATCAGACATCGGACCTGGACGTCATGGATTCCGGAGAGATCAGGGCTTTGCTGCGCGTTCTCCAGGCGCAGGGAAACGCCGTATCCGTCCATAAACACCTGCCGAAAAGAGGTATGGCCGAGCAACGACAATTTTTGCTGGGACTCTCCGAGGCCCGTTATTGTCTTTTCCTGGATGACGATCTTCTTTTAGAGCCGGATATCCTGGAAAGGCTTATGAAAACAATTCATGAGGAAGAATGCGGATTTGTCGGCGCCGCGCCCATAGGATTGAGTTATCTGCGGGAAGAAAGGCCTCAGCAACAGGCCATAGAGTTTTGGGAAGGTCCTGTGGAGCCTGAAACCGTGGTGCCGCACGGCCCGCGATGGCGTCGCCATGTCTTGCATAACGCGGCCAATATCTATCATGTCCAGAGACGGTTGGGGCTGGGCTCAGGCAGGCAAAAGAAATATAAAGTCGCCTGGATAGGAGGATGTATCCTTTATGACCGCCGAAAACTGGAGGGAGAGGGCGGATATGGATTTTGGACGAGGCTTCCGAAAGACCATTGCGGAGAGGATGTGCTTGTCCAGCTTCGTTTGATGTCGCGATACGGGGGATGCGGTATCATTCCTTCCGGGGTGTATCACCTGGAGCTGCCGACAACGGTCAAGGAACGCCGCGTTAACGCGGCGGAGGCCTTTTTTAACGGCTCGGAGTTTGATTTCCAAAGGGAACAGGGTTTGGGCCGATGAGAGAAGGGTGTTTGATGAGATGCCCTGTTTTCAAGTAAACATCCGCAGGGACTGTAACGCCGAATGGATAACATCTTCCCGCCTGACATCCGCAACAAATGAATCCTTATGGGGGCAATCCGATTGAATGCAATTGTTTCCGCAAACCGGACAGTTCAGCCGCCAGGAAATGTGCGTCCTGTTGCGCGTTACGGACAGGGGCGAGGCGTTAAGGGCGTTTCCGATCCAGTATATCCCTACTGTGGGCGTGCCTGTGGCCCTGGCCAAATGGAGAGGGCCTGTGTCGTTGGAAACGACCAAAGAAGCCTTCCGGAGGGCGGCGATCAGCCCTTTCAGGGAAAAGTCGCCGGCTCTGTTAAGGGCTTCTGTCTTCATCAGGCCGCGCACTGTTCGGGCGATCGGCCGTTCTTCCCGGCTTCCTGTGATCATGACTTGAACTCCCTGCTTTTTCAGGGCGTCTCCCACGGCAGCGAATTTTTCCGCAGGCCACCGTCTCCTGGGGTCGGACGCCCCGGGATGAAGTATGGCAAACGGCGCCTGTGGCAAAAAGGGGAGCGCTTCAAAGATATCTTCCTTCAGGACAGGGATCTTCGGCTCGAGTTCTACGGGTTTCGCTCCCGCGAGCGCCACGACTTCCAGGTAGCGCAGGACTTCATAATGGTAAAAGACATAGGGGACCCAGCGATCCAGAGTTTCAGCGTCGGGACTTTTCATGCCGATGGCGCATCCGGCCCCCAGTCGTTTGACAAAGGGATTGGAATAACGTCCGCCTCCGTATAATTGGACCGCCAGATCGAATTCTTCCTTCACCATTCTCCCAAAAAAGTTTTCAACGGCCTCAGGGCTATCCGGGTCTGCGCCGCCTTTGGCGTAGATCCCCTTCATGCAGGGCACGACCTCCACGCGGTCGATGGGGCCCGGCCTGTTTTTCAGGAATTCCGCGTGCCAGTGCTGGCCTAAGAGTGTGATTTCGGCTTGCGGGTAGGCCGCCCGCAAGGCATGGAGCGCCGGCAGGCAAACGACATAATCGCCGATAGCATTCGACCTTAAGACAGCGATTTTTTTAACACCGGAGATTTTTTTCATATTTCATCCGAAATAATAGGAGAGTTCTTCTTCTGTTGCCAGTCTTCCGTCTTTAACGGGCGTTAAGTCCGCGAAAAGGCTGCAAGGGTCTTCAAAAAGGCAGTAGGGTTTGAAAGGAAGCATGCCTTTGTGAAGCTGGCAGAAGAATTCAAGGGTCTTCCTGTTGAAATAACGCACGTGTGTGGGATCTCCGATGGAATTGAGCGTGTTGACGCAGGGGACGATGATGTGAAGACTGCCGCGGGGTTTGATGACGCGGTGGATCTCATTCATCAGACGGGTGAGATCACGGATATGCTCCAGGACGTGGACGGCAAAGATGTGGTCGGCCGTATTGTCCTGGAAGGGGAGGCCCTGTTCGATGTCTGAAACAATGTCCACCCCGTCGCCTTCATATTTGTCGACGCCGACAGCCCAGGGGACCTGTTTTTTGTTTCCGCAGCCGATATCGATCACAAAGGGTTTTTCATTGCCTCCGATCTTCAACACATCCCAGACCGCCCGGACGCCTTTAACCCGGGAAAGGAGTTCTCTTAAGAGCGCCTGGTCCTCTGGGTCCGTCAGACAGCCTTTGATATGAAGGACGCCTCCCTGAGAGGAGAGTTCCCAGGCGCGTCTGGAAAACAGCGCGTGATTATCCAGGACGTTGTGGATATGGTTTAGAAGGACGGCGTCAGCGGGAATGGAAGTATTCATAGCGTAAGCCTCGTGTATTAAAGAGAGCCGGTCCGGTGAGGGACCGGCTCTTTGTGTGCGTTAACTTTCAAGAAACAGGTGATTGTTCTGTTTGTTGTTTTTCATGGTTCTTACTCACTCTGTTCCTGGCCTTCAGACCTTTTTTGTTTCTGTTGTTCAGTATCTTTGCCTTTTTTTCTTCTTCCTCTTTTCATCGCGCACATGGATGCCTCCTCGTTTGTTGTGGTTGTCCTTTTCTTCCTTCGCCCTCCTTTTAGGTCAAAAGGAGGGGGTTTCATATCGGGTTTTCAGGGTTTTGTGTTCCTGGCCGTTATAAAATGACTGGCGATATTCGCCGTGATATAGGAGAAAAAACTGAACGCGTAGAGCGCCAGAAACCAGGACAGGATCCTGCCTTCGGTTGTTTTTGGCCAATAATCCGACCCCATGGTTGTCAGGATCATAGCCGTCCACCAGAGGGCGTCGCCGTAGGTGGGCAGACCTCCTGAGAGCCCGGCCCCTTTGACGGCCGCAGGGCTTTCAAAGTGCGCCATGCCTGCGGCGCCTGACAGGCCGACCAGGATGGTGGCCGTCACCACATAGCCCAGCCCGTATCTGCCCAGGATTTTGCGCAGGGAATTAATGCCCTGTCTCAACGATACCAGCAGGCGCAGAAGATTTATGGGGCGGATGGCGCGCAGGAGCCTTAAGGCGCGGGCCGCGCGCAAAACGCCGAAAGCCGGCAGCAAGACGGACAGGCCCTTTGGCCAATTGTGTTTCAGGTATCTGATTTTAGCGGGAGCGATGGTTATTTCCAGGATAAAATCGAAAATAAAAACCGCCCAGATCAGATAGGCCAGAAACGTCAGAAAGGGGGTGAGCGCTGCATTCAGCTCCACAATGATCAGAAAGATCCAGACAAAAGATAAAAAGATCAGCGGCTTATCCAGGGACCTGTCCAGTTCGTCCAGAAGTCCCCAGCGTTCTTTTTCTATTGTTTTATCCCGCTGATGTTTTGACATAACAAGTTCAAGTGGCCAAAGGATAAATAGCTGCTTAGCTGTTTAGCTCGTTAGCTGTTATCATAGAAACAATTAAAAATTAAGAATGAAGAATTGAACTTTGATCAATGATTTTCGGACTTCTGAATTCAGACGTCAGACTTCCGACATCCGACTTCCGAATTCGGTCTTCTGATTTCGGATTTCTGAATTCTGTCTTCTGCTTTTGCTATAAGCCATTTGTCATAAGCTATAGGCCCATTCTTCATTCTTCATTTTTCATTCTTAATTGTTTTTCATCCTTCGTGCTTTCGTGTTTTCGTCTTTCGTGCGTCCCCACGTCCTCACGTCCAACGTCCTCACGGTCATCGTCCCTCGTGCCTTCGTCCTTCTGGCTTCCGACATCCGATTTCTGACTTCCGATTTCGTTTTAGCCATAAGCCATTCTTCATTCTTAATTGTCTTTCGTCCCTCGGTTTCTGTGGACCATGGAAGGACTATCTCGTCCTTCGTGCCTTCATCCATCGGTACGTCCCACGTCCTCATGTCCAACGTCCTCACGGTCATCGTTCCTCGTGCCTCCGTCCCTCGGTTTCTGTGGACTGTGGACCGTGGCCTGTGGACTGCTTTCGTCCCTCGGATTCACGGCCATGACGTTTCTTTCATGGGGATGACCATGACCTCGGGAATGACGGTTTCATCCGGCTGCTGCAGGATGAATTTGACTGTCCGCGCCACGTTCAGCGGGTCCTGGAGGGTCGAGGTGTCGATATCCGGGAACCGGTCCAGAAGAAAGGGGGTTTTCATGCCTCCGCTCACGACAGCCGTTACTTTTATGTTATGTTTCCTGCCTTCCACGTGAAGGGCGTGGCTGAAGCCCAAAAGCCCCCATTTGCTGGCGTGGTAGGCGATGGCATTGGCCCAGGCCCTCTTGGAGGCCGTTGAAACGATATTGACGATGTGTCCCGAAGCTCTTTCCTTCATGAAACTGAAGGCGAATTTTGACAATAGAAATGGGCCTCGCAGGTTCACGGCGAGGATCTTGTCCCAATCCTTGACGGCCATTTCATCCAGGGGAAGGGTGATATCCACGGCGGCGTTGTTGACCAGGACATCCAGGCGGCCGAAGCGGACCAGGGCTTCCTGGACGCAGTTAAAGGCTTCTTTTTCATCGCTGACATCGGCTTTGACGGTGTGAACCCGTATTCCGGATTCTCCCAGCGTTGTCTCCATTTGGACCAGGGATTCCTGCCTGATATCGCATCCGACAATATCGGCGCCCGCTTCTCCCAGCGTTTGGGCGATAGCAATGCCCAGCCCCCGCCCTGAACCCGTAATGACGCATACCTTGTTTTTGAGATCGACCATGATTTTCTCCTTGATTCCGCCCTCGACCGCTGTTTACGGTATTTTTTTGACTCAGTTTTTTCCTTCTGTTCTTTTTGTCAGACATTTTCAGCGTCCATCTCCGCGTTGCGGCCCATAATGGGCTGAAAACCCAGCACGCTTAAGATCAGTTCTTTGGCGGTGAGTGTCCGCACATCCGTGCGGATCTCCGCCAGGGGTGGGGCTATGATCAAATCCGCCAGTAACCGCAGGACGGCGGACAGTAGAAACAGGAATAAGATCGGCGATCCCAGAAAAGGCGGTGCATGCTGGGCGAGGAACCCTCCGGCGGCCGCTCCCGCGAACGCCATTGTCCCATTGATAAAATTGAAAAAGACAAGGCAATGGACGCGTTGCGAGGAAGAGCACGTATTGTAGATGAAATTAGACGTGCAGAGGTTGAATCCGGCCCAGATCAGGCCTGAAAAAACTTCGACGGCGATCAACCCCAGGGGCTGGCGGCGCATAATGATCCACAAAAGCGGGATAAAGGCGATCAGGAGGCTTGTGTGCTTTTGGATATTGACCGTGCCGGCAATATCGATATGACGGCCCCAGATCGGAAAGGCGAAGAGGCCGGCAGCCAGCGATGCCAGGTGGACGGAGGTATAGAGGAGATAATTGAGGCCCATGCCCTTGAGCATCCAAACGCTTAAAAACGGGTAGGCCATTTGTGTGGCGAATGTCGTGGTGGATACATAAGAGGCGAACCTCGCGAAATTCCTGTTCTTGAAATGCGATAGAAAAACAGCCGCGTGTTCTTTCAGGCCTTTGAAACCGGGGATCAGTTTATGGTCGATGTCTTTCATTTTTTTCGTGAAGAAATATGACAGGGCCCGGCAGAAGGCCGCGACAAGGAAAACGCACATAAAGCTGCCGAGTTCCGAGAATCCTTTCAGGAAATAGAGAAGCGCGCCCGCTCCCATCCCGGCCAGAATCCCGGCAAAGCCCACAATGCGCGAGCGGCTTCCGAAAAAACGGCCTCTTTGCTTCGGCAGAAGGTAATCGCTCATCAGGCTCCCCCAGGGAGGCCCCAGGAGCGTTCCCAGGCTTCGAAAAGCGGCAACCAGGGCAATCAGAAGGATGACGTTTGCCGGGAACGCGACGAAGGGGAGGAAGGCGATGGGGATCAGGATCACCGCCTGCAGGAGGATGCTCAGGGCGATCGTTTTTTGCCTGCTCTTCAATACCTGGACGGCAAGAGGGGCCGCGATCAGGGCGAAGGAAGACAGGAAATTCGGGATGGCGACCAAAAAGCCGATGAATTTTTCCGTCGCACCCAAAAACAGGGCGAAAGGGATGAGGTAATAATCCAGGATGCGGATGACAACCTCGGCGGAGATCCCCTCCTTGACACTGTTCTGAAGGCTCGAAGCATGCGGTGACGCTTTGGGAATGTAGGTTTTCATGCTGATTCTTAGAGGCCGCAGAAAACGCGCCTTTTTGTCGTTCTATGTTTTAATTTTTTTGCAGAGAACGCCCATGGCAGCCGGGGATTTCATCCGTCCGCCTTCTTTGAGAGCGTCCTCAATGTAGATCATTTTGATGATGATCACAGCCGCCGACAAAAGCGGTATGGCCAGGGCCAGCCCCGGAAATCCGAAAATGATCCCGAACAGGATCTGACTGAACAGGATGAGGGCCGGGGGAAGCCGGATGGTTTTCTGCATGATCAGGGGCGTCAATAAATTTCCTTCGATCGTCTGGATCACGATATAGAGCAGAATGACATACAGCGCCTTTGTTGGGTCTTGCGTGAAGGCAATGGCAACAGCCGGAATGCCCGCGATGATCGGCCCGAGTGTCGGGATGAAGGTTAAGGCGCCGGCCACAACGGCAAGCAGGATGGCCAGGGGGACGTTCATCAGCGTCAGTCCGATGACAGTCAGGAGTCCGGTAATGACCATGCTGATCATCGTGCCCAGGACCCACCAGCGAAGGGAATCCCCCACTTTCAAAAAGATCTCCGAGAACCTGTCCCTGTAACCCGGCGGGATCATTTGAAGCATGCCGCAAATATAGGGCTGCGGTTCCACCGCGATGAATACGGCCAGGACAAACATCAAAAACAGCCCGCTGAGCAGATTGAAAAGAGAACCCACAAGGGTGGTGGATTTTCCTATCAAAAGCATGATGCCGCTGTTGGCCTGTTCCCAGGAGTTAAGCGCCTGGGTAAACCAGTCGTACTGGATAAAATTCAACCGGATCTGTTCAATCGCCCGCGGCAGGGTCTCGGTGAGTTGCCTGGATTGTTCAACGATGACGGGGGCGCTCAACAGGACGGTCGCCAGGCCGCAGGCAAACAGAAGAAAAGCGCCGATTGCGGTGGCCGGGCGGACCGGAATTTTAAGGTATTTGTTCAACCAACGGCCCAGAGAGCGCAGGATAATGGCGAACAGGATCGCGGCAAATGCCAGCAGGATAAGGCCCGCCGTGTAAAACAGCGCCGCGGCCACGCCGGCCATCAGCGCTGTCAGGCCAAGGACAATGCCCGTCCTGCGGATAAAATGATTTTCATTTCCAGGGTTTTTTGTCCCGTTGCTCATTCTTTCGACCTTCTGCGGGCGTTTTTTTCAGGACGCTGATGTTCCCGTCATCTTCCAGATAAGCGCTCCGCACTTCGCTGATATCCTCAATTCCCTGCTCGCGTAACTGTTCCATCAATTCCTCATGCGATATGAGTTGTTTACGCATATTCTGCCTGACTTCGGCCCCGTCTTTTACGATTAGAAGGGGCTGGGCCTTTAGAAATCGGCGCAACGGCTTGAAGTAATATTCCATAGCCTCGATCATAAAATTCCAGAACAGGATGGTCGCGACCAGGAAAATGCCGTCTGTAATGGAGTTTGAATTTCCGGCCATAGCGTTTTGGGAAGCGTCAGCGATCAAGACGATGACCAGGATATCGTTCAAAGACAGGCTGCCGCTGACCCTGAGGGCCACAAAACGGAAAAAGAAGAAGAGGGCCAGGAAAATGATCGATCCGCGGATAAATATCTCCAAAAAAGGCGTCTGCGGGGCGAAGAGTTCAGCCCAGTGAATCTGCATGGGAATTTTTAAAAGTTGCAAAAGGTCGGCCAAAAGTTGCCGAAAACGAAAAATTCAACCCGGTATGGGGAGTTGTTGTTTTTTTTAAGCTTCTTCTGAAGAGAAGAAGGGTTTGCGCATCGCGAATACGCGCTCAGGGACGGAATGGAAAGCGTATTGGGAAGCCTCTGTTTTTTCCTTTAACCAGGATTCCAGGGATCCGCAGACTTTCTTCCAGGTGAAATATTTTCGGACTCTTGCCAGGCCCTTTTTCCCAAATGAGGCAATGGTGTCGGGGTTCCGGTAAAAATAGCCGAGCGCCTCCGCCAGGGCCGGAGGGGTTTTCGGAGGGATCAGAAGCCCCGTTTTTCCTTCCGCGACGGAAAAAGGGATTCCTCCCACGCGGGAACCTATGACCGGTTTCGCGCATGCCATTGCCTCCAGCGGCGTAATCCCAAACGGCTCATACCACGGTGTGGTGACGAAGATATCCGCCGCGCTGTAATAATATTTGATTTCATCTCTGGCCGCCTGCCCGCAAAAAACCACCATGTCCGATACGCGCTCATCCAGGGCGATTTTCTTCAACCTGGCGATTTCCGGCACCTGTTCGAGGCCTTCGGTTTTCGGAGGGCCGCCGACAATGAGGAGCCTGACTTTCATATGATGATTTTTTTTGAGCAGGGACAGGGCCTGGATGACGGTATCGATCCCTTTGCGCGGCACAAGGCGTCCTAACTGGAGAATGACTTTTTCATCCTTAGGCAGATTTAACAGGGCCCTGGCGGTTTCTTTTTCCACGGGCTTAAGCTCCTGGAGGTCCACGCCGCAGGGGATGACGCTGATCTTCTGCGGGTCGGCAGCGTAATGGTCTATCAGGTCCTGCCGGTCTTGCGGACATTCCGCGATCAGGCCGTCCGCGCGTTGAACGATTTCGTCCTCGATCTGAAACCTCTTGTCCGGAAATCCGTCTTTTTCCAGCTGGTGCATGCGACGGACCCGGCCGAGGGCGTGGAAGGTGATGAAAAATGGGATGTCGTAGCGGGCCTTCAGCTTAATGGCCGCAAGTCCCGACATAAAAAAGTTCGCGTGGATACAATCGTAAAGGGTTTCCTGACGGGCGAAATAGTCGACCAGAAAATCGCTGAATGCCTCCACATGGGACAGAAGTTTTTCTTTTTCGATATACCGGGGCGGCCCGGCCGGAACATAGATGACCTTGATTCCGGGTTCCATGACCGCGAATGCCGGAAGGGACGCGTGGTCCTTTCTGGTAAAGATGTCGATCTCGTATCCTTTGGAAGCCAGCACGCGCGCGATATTTTTAACATAGATATTTTGTCCTCCATTATCGACGCTGCCTAAGGAGGCCAGCGGCGAGGCGTGATCGCTGATGATCGCTATTTTTCTCATAGGTGTCCTTTCTTTGATGCGCATAGTCTGCTCAGGTTTCTTTAGCCTATTGCGGTCCGCTATTTTTCACAATGCGGCGTTTCTTCTTTATTCTGACTTATCTCCCACCGCAGAAAGCGGTGCACTTGCCCCTCCTTTTGGGCAAGGTGTGTAGCAGAAAGCGGTGCAGAGCGGAACACCAACTTCTCCTCTTAAGTTGGGTGTAGCAGCAGGCGGAACACTGCCCCTCCTTTTGGGCAAGGTGTGTAGCAGAAAGCGGTGCACTTGCCCCTCCTTTTGGGCAAGGTGTGTAGCAGAAAGCGGTGCAGAGCGGAACACCAACTTCTCCTCTTAAGTTGGGTGTAGCAGCAGGCGGAACACTGGCTTCTCCAAATAAAGCCAGGTGTGCAAGCAGAAAGCGGTGCACTTGCCCCTCCTTTTGGGCAAGGTGTGTAGCAGAAAGCGGTGCACTTGTCCATCCGTTTGGGCCAGGTGTGTAAGCAGCAGAGCGGAACACCAACTTCTCCTCTTAAGTTGGGTGTAGCAGCAGGCGGAACACTGGCTCCTCCAAATAAAGCCAGGTGTGCAAGCAGAAAGCGGTACAATTGCCCCTCCTTTTAGGCAAGGTGTGTAGCAGCAGGCGGAACACCAACTTCTCCTCTTAAGTTGGGTGTAAGCAGTAAGCGGTACATCAGCCTCGCGTTATGGGGAAGGGCAGGATTTTTGTTTTGAAATCAGTCAATAAAAGGGGGAAATCTCCTATCGTTTACAAAGGCTTTATCTAAGACAATGCCAATCACAATTGATTTGGCAAGGTTTGAGCAGAAGGATTTGGAGGTACTTTTTATGCGCGCCATGTGGTCGGGTTCCATAAATTTCGGGCTGGTCAATATTCCGGTCAAATTGTATACAGCGCTTAAGCCGGACCGCCTGCATTTCAATTACCTGAGGAAGGAAGACCTTTGCCCCATCGGATATAAAAAGGTCTGCCGGCGGACAGGGGAAGAGGTTCCTAAGGAAGACATTGTGCGGGGTTATCAGTATCAAAAAGGCGATTATGTCGTATTGGACGAGGAAGATTTTAAAAAGGCGGAAATCGAGCAGACCTATTCCATCACCATCGAAGATTTCATCGACGAGAAGGAGATTGATATTTCATTGGGAGAGAAACCGTATTATCTGGAGCCGGAGCCGAAATCGAAATATGTGTATGCCTTGTTCCGGGAAGCCCTGGGGCGCTCCGGCAAAGGGGGCATTGGAAAGTTTGTGCTTAAAGAGCGGGAACATCTTGTTCTTTTGAGAGCGCGTGACGGCTGTATCATGATCAACCTCCTGCGGTTCCAGGCTGAGATCGTAAGCCCTTCGCAGCTGGAACTGCCGGGAAAGGTTTCTATCCCTAAAAACCAGATGGAGCTGGCCTTGGAGCTGATCCATAAGCTCAGCGGGCCTTTTCATCCTGAAAAATATAAAGACACATATACCGAAAGGCTCAGAGAGATCGTGGGCGCCAAGAAAAAGGGCAGGAAAATAACCATTTCTGAAGAACGCCCGGAAATGACGCCTGTCCCGGACATCGTTTCCCGCCTCAAAGAAAGTCTTTCCCTGAAAAAATAATTGCCTTATCCGCCTCACCCCATGTTTTTAAAAGAATATAAACGCAAAAGGAACTTCCGCCGTACCCCTGAACCCGCGGGCAAGAGGCGGGCTGAAGGTTCTGGATTGGTTTATGTCGTTCAAAAACACGACGCTTCCCATCTGCATTATGACCTGCGGCTGGAATACAGGGGGGTATTGAAAAGCTGGGCTGTTCCCAAAGGCATTCCCCTGGAGTCGGGGGCCAGAAGGCTGGCCATTGAAACAGAAGACCACCCTATGGAATACAGGGATTTTGAAGGCGTGATCCCTGAACCGGATTATGGCGCGGGCACGGTCATGGTCTGGGACAGCGGCAGGTATTATGTGGATGAAAACCTGTCTTTGGAGGAAAACAGGCGGCAGACGCAGGAAGGATTGTCGCGCGGCCGCCTTTCCTTTGTCCTGGAGGGCGAAAAAATCAAAGGAGCCTATACGCTGGTTAAAATGAAAAAATCAGGACAGAAGCCCCAATGGCTTCTTTTGCGGCGCCAAGGCGCTCAGCCCCCTGGGCGATATTCCGATGTTTCCGTGAAAACGGGGCGGACAATGGAAGAGATTGCCGGGGGTGCTCCAGCCCCCAAAAAGAAAGACGATATTTCCATTCTTTTCAAGCCTGAGGATTTCCATCTGAGCGAACAGGGGCCCATGCCGCAAAATGTGGCTCCAATGCTTGCCGTCTTGGTCGATGAGCCGTTTGACGGGAAAGATTGGATTTTTGAGTTGAAATGGGATGGTTACCGGTGCCTGGCTGAGATCCGGCAGGGGGAAGTCAGATTGTATTCCCGCAATAACAAAACCCAGAATGAACGGTTTCCGGCCGTCGCGAAGGCTTTTTCGGATTTTCCGGCGGATGCTCTTTTTGATGGAGAGATTGTCGCGGTCGATGAAAAGGGCGCCAGCCGCTTTCAGCTTCTGCAGAATTATCTGAACGGAGGACGGGGAGCCCTGATCTATTATGTGTTCGATATCCTTTATCTGGGAACCAATGACCTCAGGAAACTACCGTTGGCCAGGAGGAAAGAGATCCTGCGGGGGGTGCTGCCTTCTTCGGCGGTTGTTAGATTCAGCGATTATGTGGAATCAAACGGCAGGGCGTTTTTTGACATTGTTCAGAAGAACGGCCTGGAAGGCGTCGTGGCGAAGAAGCTCGATAGTCCTTACCGGTCAGGCAGCCGGTCACGGGAATGGCTGAAGGTCAAGGCCCTGCGGGTCCAGGAAGCGGTCATCGGCGGCTTTACGCGGCCTAAAGGGGGTTCCAGGAAATTTTTCAGCGCTTTGCTTTTGGGTGTTTATGACGGTGCCAGACTTCGTTTTATCGGCCATACAGGCGGGGGTTTCAGCGAACAGTCTTTGAAAGACATCCATGGCCGCCTGGAAAAGCTCGCGCAGGAAAATTGTCCCTTTGAGAAGGCCCCTGTGACAAATGCCGCGGCTGTCTGGGTCCGGCCTGAGCTGGTCTGTCAGGTCAAGTTCCTGGAATGGACGGCGGAAGGTTTTATGCGTCAGCCTGTCTTTTTGGGATTGCGGGAAGACGCCCGGCCTCAGGATACGCGCAGGGAATCGCCTCAAAGTGTGGGCGAAACCCTTTCCCGCCGACCCGAGTTGACACATCTTGACAAGATATTCTGGCCGCGCGAGGGCTATACCAAGAAAGATCTGATTGAATACTATCAGGACATAGCGGGCGTGATCCTGCCCTATCTCAAAGACCGGCCGCAATCCCTGAACCGTTTCCCGGACGGCATAGAAGGGGAGAATTTTTTTCAGAAAAACGTCGATAGTATGCCTCCGGAATGGGTCAGCACCGCGTCTTTTCGTTCGGAATCCAGGAGCTCCGCGATCCGATACCTCCTTTGCCAGGACAAAGAGAGCCTGGCGTATCTGAATAATCTCGGCTGCATCGAGCTCAATGTCTGGAATTCCACCATTCAAAATCCGCGAAACCCTGATTATCTGGTTTTCGATCTCGACCCTGTGGACGTGGATTTTGAAGACGTCGTGCGCGTGGCGCTCGAAATCAAGGATTTCCTCGACCATGTTGAACTCACCGCTTTTTGCAAGACGTCGGGAGGCAGGGGCCTTCATATTTATGTCCCCTTGCGTCACGCCTATTCCTTTGAACAGGTCAGGGAGTTCGCCCGGATCGCTTCATTTTTGATCCACGCCAGAATGCCGCGCCTGACAAGCCTTGAACGCAATCCCGGGAGGCGCAAGGGGAGGGTTTACCTGGATTATCTCCAGAACCGTTATGCCTCTACCATGGCTTCGGCATATTCTCTGAGGCCGCGGCCCGGGGCCACTGTTTCTTCGCCCCTGGAATGGAAAGAGCTTGATTCAGGCCTGCGGCCGGAAGCCTTCACCATCAGAAGTATGCGAAGGCGTCTGGACAAAAAGGGAGACATCTGGAAAGGGCTGCTGGAGGGCGGCGCGGACCTGAAAAAGAGCCTGGAACTTATGGAAAAGAAGTTCAGCTGGGACTTTCCTTGAAAAAGCTAACCGGGAGAAACACGAATACGGTCAATAAAATATAGATTTTGGCAATGGCGCGGCGGCCGGGAATCCAAGATAATTTGCAAGACAACCGCGCAAAGACAGGCGTTTTTTGAAGGATGTATTCTTGGTAAGGGAGGTGTTTATGCTGAGCTGGTCTATCACGTTTCTCGTCGTGGCAATTATCGCGGCTTTTTTTGGTTTCAGCGGGATTGCGGGAACGTCTGTCGGAATCGCCAAGATCCTTTTTGCGATATTCCTGATCCTGTTTGTCATCTCGCTTTTATTCGGCAGGCGCACCCCTCTTTAAACTTTGAAACCGGGTCTTTGCCCTTTGTGAGCGCTTTAAAGGGCGGGCCGTTAACAATATATGGATTCATCAGCTAAAAAAGGAGACTCACAATGAAAAAGTTACTCATTCTTCTGGGCCTTGTTTCGATCGTATCGTATGTTTTCGCGTTGTCGTTGCAGAAAGAATCTTATGGGAGAGGGACGACGTCCGCAAGCGAAATGAAGAGCTACACCTTTGAACAGAAAGACCAGATGCAGAAATCGCTGGAAAGCCATATCAATGATATGCAGAAACAGCTCAAGGCCGTCAAGTCCGCCAACCGGGACAATTGGGATACGGTCAGGGATGAAACAGTCCAGATGATGGAAGGCGATGACAGCGGCATGGGGGACGCGATGTATCAGTCCCAGGCCGGGGGCTCTTCTTCGACCAGCGGAACGTCAAGAACCGGACGCGGGACGAGCACGACAGGTTCAGGCCCCAGGGACACGACAGGCATGGATACGATGGACATGAACACATCCATGAATGATACCAACGCGACGGATATGGGCGCGGGCGCGACAACAGGCAGCATGAATGATACCAACACAAGCGTTTTTGGCAATGAAATGGGCAATACCACGACGACGTTTTAAGAAAAAACAGTTGTCCTGAGGGAAAAACCATGGCCAGATACGGAACGACATCGCAGAAAAGCGTGGAAGAGGCCGTTCATAAATATAAAAGGGGTCGTTTGAAGAGCGGAGGCAGCGGAAGCAAAGTCAAAAGCCGTAAACAGGCGATAGCCATTGGTCTTTCTGAAGCCAGGGAAAAGGGCGCGAAAGTCCCTCCGCCGCCGCGCAAGCGCGGCAAGACGAGAAAATGAGCTGACGTCGGAAGTTCTCCCTTGAAAGCTGCCCCTCCGAGCATGCAAGCTGCGCTTAGAGGAGGTTATTATGAAGTTATTAAAAATGTTTTTTACCGTTTGTATTCTCAACCTTTGCCTGTATGGTTGCGCTTCGACTCAGGAAGGCCTGGAGCGGGATACAGAAAGAGCGGGCGATGAAATTGAGGATACGGTTGAAGATATAGCCGACTAGTTTCGATGAAGGGCCGGCTTTTTTCGAGACGACCTTCCCGCCGTTATAAACAGGATCAGCGACCCGAACCCTCTTCAGGAAGCTGGTCCTTTTTTTCTAAATGGTTTTAGGAGCGAGAGCCAGGGAATCCTATGGAACCCGTATTCAGAAAATCAGGAATAGATGTGGTCGGAGAAATCCCGTGGGGAACGCATTTTTGTCAGTTCTATCAAACCTCGCAGGATCTATCGGATATCCTGGTGCCGTATTTTCAATCCGGGCTGGAAAATAATGAATTCTGCATGTGGGTGACGTCGGAATCCCTGACCAAGGAAAAGGCGGAAGAGGAGCTTGGAAAGGCGGCCGGGGACCTGGCGAAATACCTCAAGAGAGGGCAGATCGAGATCGTCGATTACAGGGACTGGTATTTAAAGGATGGGCGCTTTGACCCGCAAAGGGTGCTTAAAGCCTGGGTTGAGAAACAGAAAAGGGCGTTGAGGGCGGGTTTTGAAGGCCTGCGCCTGAGCGGCAATACCGTCTGGCTGGAAAGGTCGGATTGGAGAAAATTCGCCGAATACGAAGAAGAGGTCAATAAGTATATCGGCAAATACCGTATGATCGCCCTTTGCACGTATTCGCTGGATGCCTGTCTTGCCAAAGAAGTCATCGATGTTGTCAGAACCCATGAATTTGCCATTATCAAGCGCGAAGACGGGCGCTGGGAAGCGCTGGAGAATTCGGACCGCAAAAAGGCCCGGGAAGCCCTTTTGGAAACCCGGCAGAGGATGGATTCCATCCTGGACAGCGTTACGGACGGATTCTGTTCCTTCGACCGGGATTGGCGGTATTGTTATGTCAATTCGTCCGCCGCCAGGATATTGAACAAAGAGTCCCGCGAGCTGTTGGGCCGCGTCCTTTGGGATGTCTGGCCGAGGGCTTCGGAATCGCTTTTCGGAAGGGAATTCCGCAGGTGCGTGAGGGAAAAAATTCCCCTGAAGTTTGAGGCTTTCTATCCTGACCCGCTGAAGAGATGGTTTGATGTCCGTTGTTATCCTTCCGAAGCCGGGATGTCCATTTTTTTCAACGATATTACCGAACACAGGCGCACATTGGAAGCCCTGCGGCAGGGACAGGAGGATTTGAACCGGGCCCAGGCCGTGGCCAACACAGGAAGCTGGCGTCTGGATGTCAGGAGCAATGAGCTGCTCTGGTCGGATGAGACCCACAGGATATTTTCCATCCCGAAAGGTACGCCGCTGACCTATGACACATTTTTAGCCGCCGTTTACCCGGCAGACCGTTCTTTTGTCGATTCCTCCTGGAAAGCGGCCTTGCGCGGGAAGCCTTATGATATCGTGCATCGCATCGTGGCCGGAAACGAGGTGAAATGGATCCGCCAGCGCGCCGAACTTGAGTTTGACAAAGAAGGGCAGCTTTTGGGCGGGTTCGGCACGGCCCAGGATATTACCGAGATCAAGCAATCCGCTGAAAAGCTGAAGGAAAGCGAACAGCGGTTCAAATCTCTGGCCGAAAATCTGCCTTCGATCCTGGTGCGTTATGACCGGGAACTGCGGATCATCTATGGGAATCCCAAGGCCGAGGAGTTCCTGACAGCCCCGGCGCGCGATTTTATAGGCAAGAATATCCGGGAATTGAATCTGCCGGAAGAGGTCTGCGGCCTTTGGGGGGAAGCGGTGCGCAAGGCCTTTCGTTCAGGCAAAGGGGATGAACTGGAATTCGAAGTTTCTTTTCTGCAGGGGCGAAAGACCTTTGACCTGAAGCTGTCCCCTGAAACAGATTCCAGGGGGGACGTCAAATATGTGCTGGGCATCGCCACGGATGTCACGGAACGCAAAAAGGCCGAGGAAGTGCTCAAGCGGGACAAGGAGACTTTTGAAAGGCTGGTTACTGAAAGGACGGAGCAGCTGGTGGACATCCAGCTGGAGCTGGAAAAAGCGAAACGCCTGTCCGATATAGGCACTTTGGCTGCGACTATCGCTCATGAACTCAGGAATCCCCTGGCAGCCATCAATATGGCCGTTTCCAATATCAAAAGAAAGGCCTCCCGGGCGCCTATTGAACGGCATTTGCACAACATCGAAAAAAGGGTGACGGAAAGCGATCAGATCATCAACAACCTTCTTTTTTATTCCCGGCTCAAGCCTCCCCAGCTGGAATATGTGAACATCGGGCAGATCCTGGAGGAATGCGCCCATGCCGTGCAGAAACAGGACAAAAAAAAGATCAATTTCAGCAAGAGCCTGGCTTGCGTCAGGAGCGCTTTTATCGAGGCCGATCCCTTTCAGATGAAAGAGGTCTTTTTCAATATCCTGAACAACGCTTATGACGCGGCGCCTTCCTTAAAGGGAAAAATCGAGCTTCGCGCCGAGCAAAAAGAGGAATGCCTGCGTATTTTTCTGGAAGATAACGGGCCGGGGATCAGGGAAGAGGACTTAACAAGGATCTTTGACCCGTTCTTTACGACGAAGGCCAGGGGGACGGGCCTGGGGCTGTCCGTCTGTCGCCAGATAGTTACGATGCACGGAGGCACGATCCGTATCCAGAGCTCGCCGGGCGATGGGACCCGCGTGGAGGTGATCCTGCCCAAAGAGAAAAAAAGGAAGAATGAAGAGCATACGGACTATGATGTTTCTATCGAGGCGCTGCAGTAGTTTTCTAAAAAAATAAAGCGGCCTCCGTTGATTTTTTTGCGTCTCCTGCCAGCTCTACCCCCGGTCGTCTAAGGAGCATTGGTTTTTAAGTCAAAAAGCCGACATCTGTTTCATTTCCGAAAATATTATCTCTGAGGAGGCGACAGCGCCATGCGTTTTAAAAACCTCATTTTTATTGTTTTAAGCCTTGCTGTTTTTGGGATGTTATTACTTGGCAGGCGCGCTTCAGGAGTTTCAGAACAACAGGTCCCGGACGTCTCAAAAAGCCTTCAGTCCGCCGAAGAAGAGAGGAAATCGAGCGTTAACCTGGAACGCGACTGGGAAAATGAAAAGAAAGAATATCGCAACAGATTCGCCTCCAAGCTTGTGGAGGTGGAGCGGGCCATCAGGGATTTGGAGGGCCAGCTTGACCAGGGGGACCCGAAGCTCCGCGATGAGATCAACGAGAGGCTGGCGGATTTGCGCCGGACGCGCGATCACATCAAGCAGATTTTCCATGAGATCACGGCCGCGACAGCCATTGAATGGGGCAATATCCCCGGCCGCGTGAAGGACAGGTTCGAGGATATCAAGGATTAACCGGCATGGACATACAAGACGACTTTAAGCCCGCAAGAAGCGAAAAAGAAAAATTAAGACAGGACCATGAGCCTGAGGCGATCGAGCGGAGGCTGACACGGCGAGGACGGTATTCCTGTCTCAGGGACGCCGTCCTGGGAGGGATTGACGGGGCTGTCACGACGTTCGCGGTGGTTTCGGGATCTGTGGGCGGCGGGTTTCCCCGCCGCGTGGCTTTCGTCCTGGGGCTGGCCAATCTGATTGCCGACGGTTTCAGCATGGCCGTGAGTAATTACCAGGGGACAAAAAGCAGGCAGGAAGAAATCGAGCAGGCGAGGCGGTCGGAAATAACCCAGGTGAAGGCCTATCCGGAAGGCGAGAAGGCCGAGGTCCGCCGGATTTTTGAGCGCAAGGGATTCGGCGGGCAGACCCTTGAGAAAATCGTGGAAACCATTGCCAGCGATCATGAGCGCTGGGTCGACACCATGATGAAGGAAGAGCTGCAGGTCGAGCAGGCGGCCCCTGACCCGAAAATCGCTGCTGTCTCTACCTTCGTGTTTTTTATCATCGCCGGATTTTTTCCGTTGTTACCTTTTATCCTGTCTTCTCCGCAGGCGCCTGTTTTTGCCTATAGCGCCGTGGTCACGGGCCTGGCTTTTTTCCTTATAGGCATGGGCAAGGGCCTTGTTGTGGGCCGGAATGCCCTTGTGTCGGGCCTGGGGACGCTTTTGACAGGGGCGGTGGCCGCGGGGCTGGCTTATTCGGTGGCCTGCATGATGCGGGATTTTCCATAAGGCAAGGACAAGGTCATGAAAAAAAATGTCAGATTGGCGGCTGCCGCCGATCTTCATTGCGATTCCCACAACAGGGATTTTTTGCGGGAGCTGTTCAAAGCGATGAATGATTCGGCCGACGTGCTTTTATTTTGCGGGGACCTGACGGACAGGGGCCTGCCCGAAGAGGCCAAGGGGTTCAGGGCCCTGCTTGAGCCCGTGACGGTTCCTGCGGTGGCTGTGCTGGGAAACCATGATTTTGACGCGGGCAAACAGGAGGAAATCAAACAGATCCTTTCCCTTGGGCCGGTGTCCCTGCTGGATGGGGAGGAGTGCCGGGAGGAAGGCGTCGGCTTTGCCGGGGTCAAGGGCTTTGCCGGCGGTTTTGGAAAGTACAGGCTCCAGGCGTGGGGAGAAAGAGTGCTGAAGAATTTTGTGGAAGAGGCCAAAGAGGAGGCTTTGAAACTCGAATCGGCCCTGGCCCGTCTCGAGGAGGCCCCTCGCGTGGCCCTGATGCATTATTCGCCTGTCAGCGGCATAGCGCAGGGGGAACCTCTTGAGATCTATCCTTTTTTGGGTTCCAGCCACCTGGAAGTGCCCATCGATCAATTCGGCGTGACCCTTGTTTTGTGCGGCCACGCTCACCGGGGATGCCCTGAAGGGGCCACGGCCGGAAAAGTCCCCGTTTACAATGTTTCTATTCCCATGCTGCAGAAATATTTTCCGGAACGTCCGCCTTTTCGCGTTGTCGAAATTCCGCTGGATGAAAAGAAAGAAAACCCCGCCCATCCATGAATTCCTACATTTTTAACGAGAGAAGCATAGCGGCTGAAACAAAACAGTTTTATCGTCAGGTTTTAGGCGTCCTGTACGATTCCCACGTGCCTTTTCTGGCGGGTGGGGCTTATGCCCTGGGATGTTATACGGGGATCACCAGGGACACAAAGGATTTCGATGTTTTCATCCATCCCCGCGACATCAACCCTATCCTGAAGATGCTCAGGAAAGCCGGTTATGAGACGGAGCTGACGGACAAAAAGTGGCTGGGGAAGGCTTTTTCCGGCAACAGCCTCGTGGATATTATTTTTGGTTTCGCCAACGGCACGGCCAGGGTGGATGGAGACTGGTTTTCGAACGCGCGCCAGGCGAAATTTCTCAATTTTGAGGTCAGGATAGTGCCGCCGGAGGAGATGGTCTGGTCAAAGGCCTATCTGATGACGCGGGACCGCTTTGACGGGGCCGATATCGTCCATATTCTTTTGTGCCAGGCGGAATCCATCGACTGGAAAAGGCTTTTGCTGCGCTTTGATTCCGACTGGCGCCTGCTCTATAATTACCTCATCCTTTTCGGTTACATCTATCCCACCAAGCGCCAGAGGATACCGTCCTGGATCATGCGTCAACTTGCCGCTCGCCTCAAAGAAGAAACAAAAGACAAAGCGCCGCGACGGCATGTCTGCCGCGGCACCTATCTTTCCACGACCGATTACACGATCGATGTCGGATTATGGGAATATGCCGACGCGCGTAAATCCCGCGCGAAAAGCGCTTAAGCGTTCAGAAGCGGCCTTCTCAACCGGGTTAAGGCATTCATCTGTTTCTCTCCTGTTCTCATCCGTTCTCCCCGCTTGTGCTTTTTTAAATAAAATATTACAATAAGACAATAGTCCGGTGTCAGATCTGGCGGCGTTCAATTATTCTTAAGAGGGAATGAAAAAAAACAGCGCGAAAAAGCCGCCGCGAAAGAAATTCAAAAGGCGCGGCCGTCATTATGTGTATATTGTTGAGTGCGCCGACGGCACGTATTATACCGGATACACCCCCCGCATCAGGCGGCGGGTGAAATTGCACAACGCGGGCAGGGGCGCCAAATACACAAGGGACAGAAGGCCGGTCAGGCTTCTGTGGTCCAAAAAGTATAAATATTTCAAACTGGCCTTTCTGGAAGAAAAAAGGATCAAAAGACTCAGCCGGGTGAAAAAAGAAGATTTGATCCGGTGCCGCAAGGGCCGTTTAAACAGGAAGGTCCTAAGGGCAAAATAAGAGGGTATTCTCATGCAGGCGCCTCCCAAAAAGTCAAAGACAGTCACAATAACCATTCAAAGCGAACCGAAAAAGGTCTATGATTTTGTTTCAGACCCCACTCATCTGCCCTTGTGGGCCAAAACCTTCTGCAGGTCTGTCAAACAAACCGACGGAGAATGGGTCATAGATACGCCCCAGGGACCCACAAAGATCAGGCTGGCGGACAAGAATGACTTTGGCGTGCTGGACCATTATCTGGAGCCGCCGGCCGGAGGCGTTGTTTTTGTCCCGATGCGTGTTCTGCCCAATGGCGGAGGCAGCGAGGTTGTCTTCACCGTTTTTCAGCTCCCCGGAGCTACGGATGAAAGCTATGAGAAGGATGTCCGCCTGGTTGAGCAGGATTTAAAAAACCTTAAAAAATACCTGGAGGGTTAGAAAAAAGGGGTGTCTGATGGCGAATGTCAAGAACGCGGGTGAAGTTTATAAATGCGAGGTTTGCGGGAATGTCGTCGAAGTCAAGACAGCCGGCGGAGGGGAACTGGTCTGCTGTAATCAGCCGATGGTAAAGATCCAGGGCTAAAGCGGCCTTTAGGAGGGGCGGTTTATGCTGAAAATTCTGGCGATTGCGCTGGGTGGAGCGATTGGTTCGGCGCTGCGATATTCTGTCTCCGGCCTTGTTTATAAGGCCTCCGCGGGGATTTTTCCGGCCGGTACGCTCGTGGTTAACGTGACAGGTTCTTTTCTCATCGGTGTTTTATGGGCTCTTTTTGAGCGTTTTACCGTTGCCCCGGTTGTGCGTTCGTTTATCTTTGTCGGCCTCCTGGGCGGCTATACGACTTTTTCAACATTCAGCCTTGAGAATTTCCATTTGCTCAGGGACGGGGAATACAGGATGGCCCTGGTCAATATTCTCTTATCGAACACGGCGGGCGTGGTCTTTGTTTTTGCCGGTTTTTTGCTTTCGCGGTATCTGACCGGCCTTGTCTTGTCCGCGCGGTGAGAAGGATATGACTACCGGCCTAATATCGAAAGGAAAACATGAAATTGCCTGAAGAGGGGATGTTGTTGAGGGTTTTTATCGGCGAATCGGACAGTTTTAACGGCAAAGCCCTGTATGAGCAGATCGTTTTGAAGGCGCGCGAGCTCAACCTGGCCGGGGCTACGGTTTTAAGGGGGATCATGGGCTTTGGGGCAAACAGCCGCCTGCATACCGCGAAATTGCTGCGGCTTTCCGAAGACCTTCCCGTCGTAGTTGAGATCGTGGACACAGAGGAGAATCTGAACAGGATCATTCCGTTTCTGGATGAAGCCGTCACGGAAGGATTGATCACCCTGGAAAAGGCGCGCGTCATCAAATACCGGCACAGCTGATTTTTCCAAAAATCCGTTTGATAGGATTATATTTTTTTGCTAAGATATGCATGTGTATGCATAACTAATCCCACGAGGATCATTTTATGAGACCTAAAAAAACACGCTGGGTGGCCTGTGAGCCGAGAGAGAGGTGTTTCCGCCCGCAGTGCAGGCCGCCGGGAGAACTTAAGGGGATTTCTTTGAATCTTGATGAATTTGAGGTTTTACGCCTCGCCCATCTGGAGGGCTATGACCAGGCAAAAATTGCCCGGCAGATGAAGATCCATCAGTCCACGATTTCCCGTATCCTGGCCTCTGCCCATAGAAAAGTCGCGGATGCCTTGGTCAACATCAAGGCCATCAGAATCGAGCAGGGCTGTTGCCAGATAATCAAAGGGAGTAAAAAATGAAGGAATGGAAAAAATTATTGTACGTTGTAGCGGCTTTCTTGGCATGTTTCTATTTGCCGGTTGAGAATCTGCGATTCACTAATGCAATCTTTGAGGCGTTGGCGCTGGTAAAATGGTATGCGCGGGAACATGTGCTTTTGTGTCTTGTGCCCGCTTTCTTTATAGCGGGGGCTATCTCGGTATTCGTCAGTCAGGCGTCGGTGATGAAATATTTCGGTGCCAAAGCGAACAAGTTTCTTTCTTACAGCGTGGCTTCGGTGTCCGGGGCTATCCTCGCTGTTTGTTCCTGCACGGTCCTGCCGTTGTTTTCCGGGATTTATAAGAGAGGGGCGGGGCTTGGGCCCGCGATCGCTTTCCTGTATTCTGGGCCGGCCATCAATGTTTTAGCGATTATTCTGACGGCTCGTATTCTTGGCTGGGAATTAGGCTTGGCGCGGGCCATTGGCGCGGTGGTTTTTAGCATTGTTATCGGGTTGCTCATGCACTTGATCTTTCTTAAGGAGGAACGCGCCCGTCATGCGAACGGAGATCTTCAATTTGGCGAGATTAAAGCAGGCCGCCCGTTGTGGAAGGATATTGTTTATTTTTTCTCTATGGTTGCGATACTTGTTTTTGCGAATTGGGGCAGGCCGGTAGAAGGCGATGCCGGTCTTTGGAGCCTGATCTATTCCGCAAAATGGTGGATCACCGGATTTTTCCTGGTGGTTTTAGGGTTGACGCTTGTTAATTGGTTTAAAAAAGATGAGCTTAAAGAATGGACATCCGTTTCATGGGGATTCGCCCTGCAAATATTACCGCTTCTGTTGGGTGGGGTCTTGATATCAGGTTTTCTTCTGGGCAGGGTTGGCCATGAGGGTATTATTCCTTCCCGCTGGGTAGAGACGCTGGTGGGAGGCAATTCATTCAGGGCTAACTTTTTTTCATCGGTTGTCGCGGCTTTTATGTATTTCGCGACACTGACTGAGGTTCCGATTTTGCAAGGCCTGATCGGATCCGGAATGGGTAAAGGGCCTGCGTTGTCGCTTCTTTTGGCAGGGCCTGCTTTGAGCCTGCCCAGCATGCTGGTTATCCGGGGTGTCATCGGAACCAAAAAGACGGCCATGTATGTCTGTCTCGTTGTCATTATGGCGACCGTAAGCGGTATGATTTTCGGGGCGATAGTCAAGTGATGATAAAAAAGACAATTAATCTCATGGAAGAGGATTTGCTCAGGATTGAGCAGATCGTAATCGATCGGGATAAGGACGGGGCATGGAATTTCGTTAAAGAGGTCATCAAAAAGCAGATTGATAAAGAAAATGCTTCAAAAATGAAGAGGGAGAGGGCATAGATGAGAAACGACGCGGATAAGATAAAAAAGATCGTTAAAGACGGCTACGCGAAAGCATTGTCTCAGAAAAACTCATGCTGTTCATCAAGCTCGTGCTGCGGCCATGTAACGAAGCCGGAAGATATCAGCAAGAAAGTGGGCTATAGCGATTCGGAGCTGAGCGCTGTTCCGGAGGGCGCGAACCTGGGGTTTGGGTGCGGAAACCCGGTTGCCCTTGCTTCTTTAAAGGAAGGCGACGTAGTTCTTGATCTCGGAAGCGGCGCGGGGTTCGACGCGTTTTTGTCGGCTCAGCGCGTGGGCGCGGCCGGCAGGGTCATCGGCGTTGACATGACGCCGGAGATGGTCGCCAAAGCCAGGGAAAACGCCAGGAAGGGCAATTATAGCAATGTGGAGTTCCGTTTGGGCGAAATCGAAAAACTTCCCGTAGAGGACAATTCCATCGATGTGATTATCTCAAACTGTGTTATTAACCTGTCGCCTGATAAGGAAACGGTCTTTAAAGAGGCGTATCGGGTCTTGAGAGCAGGCGGGCGGTTGATGGTCTCGGATCTGGTGTTGGCAAAAGACCTGCCGAAGGAGATCAGGGATTCGGTCGAGGCGTATGTGGGATGCCTTGCCGGAGCAATTAAGAAAGACGAATATTTGCGTTTTATCGAACAGGCAGGATTCCAGGATGTTAAGGTGATCAGCGAATCGGGTTATCCGGTGGATGCGATGTTCAAGGACCTCAAAGAGGCCCAAGACGCGGTCGCCAGCGTTAAAGTTTCAGCTATAAAAAGATAGATCGCTTTTTGCCTGGGCACTTGTCCATTTCGTCAGGAAGTATTCGACGAAATAGACGGCGAAGGCTTCGGAGTTAACTTTGTAAGGAAATAACCTCAGATAGAGCAAAGTTAAGGAGTACAAGATGAAGATCGAAATATTAGGGGTGGGTTGCCCCAAATGCAAACAGCTTGCCGCCAACACAGAGGCCGCTCTCCAGGAACTTGATATCCGGGCTGAAATTGAAAAAGTCACGGATATCGATAAAATCACCGGATACGGCGTGATGATGACGCCCGCGCTGGTTGTTGACGGCAAGGTCCTTTCATCGGGGAAGGTGCTGAGCAGGGAAGATATCCAAAAGTTGCTGTCCGTCTAAAGGAGGTTTTCTTGAAAAAATTATTGAGCATGATTCTTTGCCTCGCGGTTTTTTGTTTTGTCGCGGGCGCGTTTTGTTTTGCCGCCTCCCCAGGCGAAAGCAAGGTGATCGTATATTATTTTCACGGGTCGTTCCGCTGCGCTTCGTGCCGGGACATGGAAAAATTTGCCAAAGAAGCCCTGGAGGCCAACTTCAAGGATGAACTGGCTTCAGGTGTTCTTGAATTCAAGCCCGTCAACGTGGAGAAGGAAGGCAACGAGCACTATGTGAATCAATATCAACTTTATTCCAAGGCCCTGATATTGTCACGTGTCGAAGACGGTAAAGAGACCCGGTCGAAAAACCTGACCAAGATCTGGGATTACGTCCGGAATAAAAAAAAGTTTTCCGCTTACGTGACTGAGGAGACCCGGTTGTTTTTGGAGAGGGCGCGATGACGGATATTCTGATCGGGGTAGGTTCTGCGTTATGGCTGGGGATCCTGGCATCCATCAGCCCCTGTCCTTTGGCCTCCAATATTGCCGCCGTATCATTCCTTTCCAAAAGAATCGCGCATCCCGCCATGGTTTTTCTTTCCGGCTTTGCCTATACCTTGGGACGGATGCTGGCGTATGCCGCGCTCGGGTGGCTGATCATCCATTCTCTTTTGAATGTGCCCCAGGCTGCCCAATTCCTGCAGAAATATATGGTCAAAGCCCTGGGCCCGCTTCTGATCGTCACAGGGCTTTTCTTGCTGGAAATCTTCACGATCCGCCTGCCTGGCGTGTCTTTGTCTGAGAGTCATCGCAACAGGCTGGTGGAATCCGGAGCGCCCGGCGCTTTCCTTCTGGGGTTTATCCTTGCCTTGGCATTTTGTCCGATTTCCGCGGCGTTGTTTTTCGGAAGCCTCATTCCGCTAGCGCTCAATGACGGCTCGGGTGGAACGCTTTTGCCTTTTGTCTATGGCATAGGTACCGGCCTTCCTGTGCTGGCCTTTGCCCTGGCCATCGCGCTGGGTGTGGCCTCGATGAGCCGCTGGTTTCAGCGGCTTACCAAAATCGAATATTATACCCGCAGGATCACCGGGGTTGTTTTTATCCTGGTCGGGTTATACTACGCGGGCATTCATGTCCTGGCGTTTTTTTAATGTTTTAAGGTCATAGGAGAAACTATGGAAAAAGTTGTTTACGAAGAGCGCCGCTTAAGCTTTTTTGAAAAATATCTGACCTTGTGGGTGTTTGTTTGCATCGGGCTTGGGATCTCGCTTGGGAAGTTATTTCCCCAGGCGGCCGTGGCCCTGGATCAATTCTCGGTTTACCAGGTGTCGATCCCCATCGCCATCTGCCTGTTTTTCATGATGTATCCCATCATGGTCAAGATCGATTTCGCCGAGGTCATCAAGGCCGGAAAAACGCCAAAGCCCGTTCTTTTGACCTTGATCGTGAATTGGGGCATCAAGCCTTTTACCATGCTGGCCATCGCGACCTTGTTTTTGGGAGTTCTGTTCAAGGGGTGGCTGCCGGGTGTGGAGATCGTCAAGGGAGGCGCTCAGGTCGAGCTGTTCAGGTCTTACATTGCCGGATGCATTCTTTTAGGCGTGGCGCCCTGCACAGCCATGGTGCTTGTCTGGGGCCACTTGTCCAGGGGCAATGACGGCCACACGCTTGTGATGGTGGCCATCAATTCACTGACCATGTTATTTCTCTACGCGCCTCTGGGAGGATGGCTTTTGGGCGTCAATCAGATGCCGATTCCCTGGCAGACGATCCTTTTGTCGGTCCTCGTCTATGTCGGCCTGCCGCTCTTTCTGGGATACCACACCAGAAAATACATCATCGCCCGAAAAGGCTTCAGGTGGTTTGAGGAAAAGTTCCTTCGTTATTTAACGCCTGTTTCGATCGGCGCGCTTCTTGTGACGCTCGTTTTGCTGTTCTCCTTCAAGGGCGAGCTGATGATCAAACAGCCTCAGGTCATTTTCCTGATCGCCATTCCTCTTTTTATCCAGACATGCCTGATCTTTGTCATAACTTATGCCGCGGCCCGGTGGATGAAGCTGCCTTACCGGGATGCCGCGCCTTCGGCCCTGATCGGGGCGAGCAATCATTTTGAGGTGGCCATCGCCACTTCGACGGTGCTTTTCGGGTTGTCTTCAGGGGCTTCCCTGGCGACTGTTGTCGGAGTCCTGATCGAAGTGCCGGTCATGCTGATGCTGGTCAGGGTTTGCCTGAGGACAAGGACGTGGTTCAACGCGCCCGGAAACAATGGATAAGGAAAAAGTCCTTTTTGTCTGCGTTCATAATTCCGCCCGATCACAGATGGCCGAGGCGTTTTTGAACAGGCTGGCCGCAGACAGGTTCGAGGCTGAAAGCGCGGGGCTTGAACCTGGGCGCTTGAATCCGCTTGTTGTTGAAGTCATGAAAGAAGCCGGTATGGATATTTCCGGCAATAAGACCAAAAGTGTCCTTGATTTATTCAGCCAGGGCAGGCAATATGATGATGTCATCAGCCTGTGCGATGAGTTTGAAGGCGGGGCCTGTCCGGTTTTTCCCGGGGTTTTCAACCGCCTGCATTGGAGTTTTGAGGACCCTTCGGGGTTTTCAGGCACGCATGAGGAAAAATTGCAGAAAACAAGAAAACTTCGGGACGCGATCAAGGCCAAAATCGAACAATGGGTGGACGAAAAGCGTCAGGAAAAGGGGGATCGATGAAGTGTTCAGTCTGGATAGCTGTTTTGGTTCTTTTCCTTTGTTCCGGCGCGCTCCTGCCGGCTGAGGGAGTTACGGATCATCAGATGGCGGAAATCCTTTTGAAGGAAGTCTGGGACGCCATGCAATCAAAAGACATGGCCCTGCTTGAGCGAAAGCTCGCGCAAGGGTTCCAGTCCGCGCATCAGGATGGAGCCAGGGGCCGGGCCGAAGAACTGGAACTTCTGCGAGATCTTGACATCAGCGATTATGCGTTAAGCGATATCAGTGCTACCCGTGAGGGATCCCTGCTCATTGTGACCTATTTTGTTTCCGTGGAGGAGACGATTGACGGGAAGCGGACCACGCTTCAGAAGGCGCCGCGCCTGAGTGTGTTTAGGGAGCAAAACGGGGCCTGGCAATGGGTCGCGCATGCCAACCTCAAGGAGATGTAAGGGCCTGTGGCTAAAAAATATTTTAATATCCTGGCGCCTTTTGCCTCGGTCGGCGATGTGGAGGCCTTGAAGCAGGCGGGCGCCGATGAATTGTATTGCGGTTATGTGACCCCTGAACTCGCCAGGCGATGGCCCCTGGCGTTTCTTATTTTAAACCGCAGGGGGGAAGGGGCGAGTTTTGAAGAATACGGCCTTTTTAAAAAGGCCGTGGCCAAAGCCGAAAAGCTAAAGCTTCCCGTTGATGTGACGATGAACGGGTTTTATACCCCTGAACAATACCCTTTGCTGGCGGAACTGGCCGGACAGATCCAAAGGGTTCCCGGCGTGCGGGGCCTGATCGTGTCCGACCCGGGCTTTCTGCTTTTTCTAAAACACAGGGGTTTTAAAAAAGAGATCCATATCAGCACATTGGCGTCCTTGTTTAATTCCAGGACGCTTTCTTTTTACAAGGGGCTCGGCGCTCAAAGGGCCGTGCTTGACCGTCAATTGTCAGCCGGGGAAACAAAAGAGCTCATCCGGCGCGCGGGGAAAACGCTTGGCCTTGAACTTTTTATCGTCTCAGGCCCCTGCGGGGTTTTCTCAGACGGCCTCTGCGCCTTGACCCATTGTATTGAAAAGCGTGAAGGCCACGAAGCGGACGGAGTTTCCCTGGTTTCCACATACGGCACGGAACTGGATGAACGCGGCTGTATGCTCTGCGGCAGGCTTTTGACGGAAAACAGCTTTGACGTCCTTGACCCTGTGACCTTAAAAAAACGCGTTTCGCGTTTGAGAATGGATGCGAAAAAATACTGGAATTTCGGCTGCAGGTTGTGTGAGCTCTACGGCCTGAAAGGCCTGCCCGTCAAAAGCCTGAAAATCGTGGGCAGAGGCGTGGGCGCGGCCTATACAGCCAGGCTTGTGACGCTCGTGGCGCGTTGCCTGGGTTATCTTTCCAGCGGGAAAGCGACAAGGCGGGGTTATGAAGCCTTTTGCCGGGCGCTTTTTTCAGAACTCGCGCTCGATGGGAAACGCGCCTGCACAAAATTCGACTGCTACTATCCGTCTTTTGACAAAGGATGAATAATCATCTCGCGTTAACTTTTTAAAAGCGCGCAGGCCATTTATGGTTGAAAAAGCCCTATTTGAAAATACCCCGAAGCCTCCTGTTAAGGATATTGACCGCCTGTATTTCGGCAATGAATTCTGCGAAGGCCTGATCCCGGGATTGTCTGTTGTTAAGGCAAGGCAGGCTTTTGCCCAACGTTCCGGCAAGCCATTGACATTCGTGACGCCCTATGTTACGGACAAGGGTTTAACAAGGCTTTACGGGATTTTTAAGTATCTGAATAAATTGGATAAAGTGGAGGTTGTTTTCAATGATTGGGGCGTATTTTCCATGCTAAGGGAGGAGTTTTCAAATCTGGTCCCTGTTATGGGGAGGCTTCTTACCCGTCAACGCCGAGACCCAAGGATATTAAGGATCCTCGCAGGAAAGCAAAAAAGGATCCTGGTTGAAGACAAGGGCAAGAGGGTGCTTCTGGCCCCAAAGCCGGCGCCTGAGACGCTTTTGTCTTATCATCGCTCCTGCGGTATCAATGCACCCTGGTTCCAGGATTTTTTATTGTCCCGGGGCATTCGAAGGGTGGAGGTGGATAATCTTTTGTGGGGCATGGACCTGAAACTCAAACCCGGGATGTCCCTTTCCGTTTATTATCCTTTTGGTTATATTTCCACGGGCCGGCAGTGCCCGAAGTTTTCCCTGCGGTTCGGCCCCTGCGCCAGGCAATGCCAAAGATATTGTTTCAGATTCAGGGATGCTTCGCTTCCTGTCCCTTTTTACGGCATCGGAGGCACGCTTTTTTATCAGTATGATCAACTGCCCTTAGACAGGCTCAAGGCCCTGAACAATCCGGGCTTAAGGCTGGTGCGTCAGTCAAGGCTGCCGTTTTAAACAGGAAAGGCTTAATGAATCGGGTGATTGCCTCTGTTCATAAAAAACCGGACAGCTGGATTCTTTGTTCGTTGCTGTTTGTTCTTCTTCTGATCTACGGGCGTTCCCTGGCCGGCCCTTTTATCTGGGACGATTATTCCCTGATCGTCAATAATCCCGATATCGGCAATCCCTGGTTCTTTTTTTCCCATTCGCTTTATCCTTCTTCCCCGGATTCGGCCCTCTCGTATTACCGGCCCCTGCAGGCCTTGTCCTACTTTCTGGATTTTCGGATATGGCGTTTTCATGCCGCCGGTTATCACCTTTCCAATATCCTGCTTCATTGGCTCAACGCTTTTCTGATTTTTCGCTTTGTCAAAAGTGTGTCTGAAAGCCGTTGGGCGGGTTTCCTGGCGTCTTTGCTGTTCGCCCTTAACCCTGTTTTTACGACCAGCGTTACCTATATTTCCGGGAGGGCGGACCTGCTTTTGTTGTTTTTCGTCCTGCTGTCCTTGGCCTCCTTAAAAAAATTCCTTCAAACCCGTTCCCTGGGATTTTATGCCTGTTCCATGGCCTTTTTCATCTGCGCCCTGTTGTCCAAGGAGTCGGCGCTGTTGTTCCCTTTGCTGGTTTTCGCTTATCTGGCTGTTTTCAGGAACAGGAAGGCAGGCTTTGAAGGATTTGTTCCTTTGGCCGGATATCTGGGCGTGGCGATCCTCTTCTTTCTTTTCCGCATCCAGATTTTTGCGGGCCCCGGCGCGCTTCTTCGTTTTTCACCGGCCTCCCTGTGGACAGCCGTGCAGATGCCCTTGCGCTATCTGCTTCTTTTCTTTTTCCCCCTGGACGCTTACATGGGCCGCTCGATCCCCCTGGCCCGGTCATTCTTTGAGCCTTTTACGCTCGCCTCCGTCGTATTTTACGGCCTTGTCATCTACGCCTCTCTCAGGCGCTTGGGCAAAAACCCCGTTGTTTACTTCTGCGGCCTTTGGTTCTTTTTATCCATCGTCCCCCTATCGTTATACGACATCTTGTTTGGCGGCACAGGCAGTGATATCATTATGCCGGACAATAACCTGTATCTGGCGTCTTTGGGCCTCGTGTTTCTTGCGGGTTATGGCCTTGCGCCTGTTGTCCGGGGCCCTAAAAAGGCCGCAAGGTTCGCGCTCGTCTTTGTGTATTGCGCCTTCCTGGCCCAGGGGACTGTCCGGGCCAATGAAATATGGCGCGACGAAATCCTGTTCTATGAGCGTCTTCTTGAGCGCAACAGCTCATCTCGCTCAGCTTACCTTATTCATGGCAATCTGGGGCTGGCGTACAAAAGAAGGGGTGAGCTCAAAAAAGCGGCAAAGGCCTATGAAAAGGCGCTGGCCATAAAAGACGATGCCGATATCCATCACAATCTCGGCAATGTGTTTTTAGAGGCAGGCCGGGCCCGGGACGCGCGGCAGGAATATCTGGAGGCATTGCGCCTGAGGCCGGATTTCGCGCTGTCTTATATCGGCCTGGGCCTGGTTTATTCGCAGGAGGGCAGGCCCGAACTCGCGCGGGAGATGTTCGATAAGGCCATGGACTTGGACCCGTCGGACTTCCAGGTCAGGGAATTGGTGAGGGATTTGATTGCCGCACGGGATTAAGGGGCAGCGAAAGGGTTATCGTATGGTGTCAACCGGAGACAGGGGATTAGATAAGGTCATCTCAGGGCTGCAGCTGGGCGACAATGTCGTTTGGCAGATAGGTTCTGTTAATGATTACCGCGAGGTTGTGGGCCCTTTTGTCAGAAAGGCCCTTGAGGAAAAAAAAAGGATAGTTTATATCCGTTTCGCGGGCCATAAGCCGCTGCTGGAAAATTCGAAAGCCGTGATGGTCTATCAGCTGGACGCCTCCCTGGGTTTTGAATCTTTTTCAGCCGAGGTCAACGCGATCATCCGCAAAGAGGGGCAGGGCGTTTTTTACGTGTTTGACTGCCTTTCGGACCTGCTGTTCGCCTGGTCCAATGACCTGATGATCGGGAATTTCTTCAAGATCACCTGTCCCTACCTTTTTGAACTCAATACCATCGCCTATTTTTCGATCCTGCGCAACAGGCATTCCTTTAAGACCATCGCGCGTATCCGTGACACCACCCAGATCCTCGTGGACGTCTATCAACACAAAAATCACCGCTACTTCCATCCTTTGAAGGTCTGGAACCGGTATTCTCCGACGATGTTCCTTCCTCACATAAAGAAGGGCGGCCGTTACATCCCCATCGCCAGCAGTGTGGATACGGCCCGTCTGTTCTCCGGCGTTTTTATGAAAGGTTCCAGAAGCACCCGGCAGAACCTGGATTACTGGGACAGGCTTTTTCTGCGCGCCGAAGAACTCGGCCGGAAAGGGGTGTCGGCGACTGTCATGGCGCACCTTGTGGACCAGATCGCCCGGCTCATCATTTCGCGGGATGAGAAAATCCTGCAGCTGGCGAAAAACAACCTGACGCTTGAGGATTTTCTGGCCATCAAATCGCGGATGATCGGCACCGGATTTATAGGCGGCAAATCCGTGGGCATGCTGATCGCCCGCGCCATCCTCAACAGGGAAAAATCCCTGCAGACCGATAAGTTCTTTGAGCCGCACGATTCCTTTTATATCGGCTCGGATGTTTTCTATACCTATATTGTCGAGAACGGCTGGTGGAAGGAGCTCATGGGCCAGCGGACAACAAACGGCTATTTCAAGCTCGCGCGCGAGCTGAGGGAAAAATTGTTGAACGGTATTTTCCCCGAGGAGATCAAAGAGCAGTTCCAGAGGATCATAGATTATTTCGGCCAGTCGCCCATCATTGTGCGCTCAAGCAGCCTGCTGGAAGACAGCTACGGCAACTCGTTTGCCGGAAAATACGAAAGCGTTTTTCTGGTCAATCAGGGGACGCCCGAGGAGCGCTATGCCCGGTTTGTGGAGGCTGTTCACAGGGTTTACGCCTCGACCATGAGCGAAGACGCTTTGGCCTACCGCCTGAAACGGGGGCTCGACAAGAACGACGAGCAGATGGCATTGCTGGTCCAGAGGGTTTCCGGCGCCTTTCATAAGGAATATTTCTTCCCCGATCTGGCGGGTGTGGGAATTTCCTTTAACACCTTTGTCTGGAAAAAGACCCTGGACCCTGAGGCCGGGATGCTGCGCCTGGTCCTGGGACTCGGAACAAGGGCTGTTAACCGCGTCGAAGGCGATTATCCCCGCATCGCGGCGCTGGATGAGCCGTTGCTCAAGGCCCACGCTGGCTCAAAAGACGCGCAAAGATTTTCTCAGCATGATGTGGACGTGCTCAATGTCAAGGACAACGCCCTTGAGACCGTTTCTCTGAATCAACTGCTTGAGAAAAAGATCGAGCTGAACCTGGATTTGATCGCGACCAGGGATGAGGAGGCTACTGAGGCCCTGCGCGCTATGGGCAGGGAGCGGGAGGCGTGGATTATTACTTTTGATCATCTCCTTTCCCGCAAGGGGTTCTGCCGGACCATGCGGAAGCTTTTGCAAACCCTGCAAAAGGCCTACGGATACCCGGTTGATATCGAATTTACGGTTAATTTCAAAAAGAGGGGCGGCTTCCAGCTGAATCTGCTCCAATGCAGGCCCATGCTGACCAAGGGGCTGGGCAGCCGCGTTTCTGTGCCTCAGGGGGTCTCAAAGAACCGGATTGTTTTCCAATCCAGCGGCAATTTTATGGGCGGAAATATTTCCATGGGAATCGACAGGATCATCTACGTTGACCCTAAGGCCTATTGCGCCATTGAATCCCAGTCCGGCAGATACGACATCGCGCGCTCCATCGGCGCCATCAACCGGCAGATCACCGGCAGAGAGAAACTGACAACCATGCTTCTGGGCCCGGGCCGCTGGGGGACAAGCACCCCTTCGCTGGGGGTCCCTGTTTCTTTTTCAGAGATCAGCAATATCGCCGTCCTGGGAGAGCTGGCTTTTTCCGGAAACAATGTCATGCCGGAACTTTCTTACGGGACCCATTTCTTCCAGGACCTGGTTGAGACAGGGATTTTTTATCTGGCGCTGTTCCCGGATTCACCCGGCGTCTTTATCAACCGCGAAATTCTCGGCGCTGGATCAAAGATCTTTTCAAAGGATTTCCCGCAATACAGGAAATACGAGCATGTCCTCAAGATCCTTGATTTCCGGGGCCAAGGTTTGAAGATCGTCGCCGACATCATGACGCAAAAACTCATGTGCTATCTGTGCCGGTTATGAGAAGGAAGGGGCTTTGATATGATCGCAAAATTATTTGAGGTCAAAGAAACGGCAAACAAAGGAAAAGGGCTTTTCGCGAAAGAGTTCATTCCGAAGGGCACGATCCCGTGCTTTGAATGCGATAAATGCAAAGTCGTTTCCGCCTCGGAAATTGGATACGGCAAGATGTCGGAAAAAGAGAAGATGGCGCTTTTGGATTACGCCTACCGGAAAGAAGACGGAACATTTGTATTGCCGTGCGATGAAACCCGGTATCTGAACCATTCCTGCAATGCCAATATTCTCGGCACGGAGTTCGGGTTTGACATTGTGGTCCGGGATATCGAAAAAGGAGAAGAGGCAACGTATGATTACAGGGATTTTTATGAGGATGTAAGGCTGTCATGCGGGTGCGGAGAACCGAACTGCTGTAAGGTGCTGACGTTCGAGCATCCTTTGTCTGAAGAACTTAAACAATCCTGGGCGAAAAAAATTAAAGCGGCATTGAGGTTGGTCAATAAAGTCAAACAGCCGCTGAAAGACGAGCTCAAGCAGAAATCCATCTTTTTACCGCTGGATGATAAATGGATAAGCGGTTAGTCGGGGAGAAAATACAAAAAGGTCTATCTCGATATATTTGACTGCTCCACGGCTGCTTTGGGACATGTTAAGGGATTCGAAAGCTGAGAATAAAGGAACGCGATGAGTTTTGTCTACGAAATACTTATTATTATTTTGATGATAATCGTTAACGCGGTCTTTGCCGCTTACGAGATGGCTTTGGCGTCCATTTCCCGGGCACGGCTTTCTATCCTTTTTCAACAGAAGAAAAAAGGAGCGGAAGACGCGCTCTACATGAAGGACAGGATGGAGGCAAGCCTTGCGGTGGTTCAGCTTGGCATAACCCTGGCAGGGGCGATTGCCGCGGCTACAGGCGGAGCCGGCGCGCAGGAATCGTTTACGCCTTTCTTTGTGAAGCTGGGGATGTCTTCTTTTTATGCTGAAATATTGGCGCTTGTCTGCGTTGTTATCCCTTTGAGCGCATTCACGATCATTTTCGCCGAATTGGTGCCGAAGATGTTCGCATTGGATAACAGGGAATCGGTTTGCCTTAGGCTTTCTCCCATAATGAAGGCGATTGCCCGGATTGCCGATCCGGCCGTTTCTTTTTTCGAGACGATCGTAAAGAAGGTTATCTTATTGGGCAGGAAATCAAAAGACGAATTTTCTGATAAGCAAGGCCTGCATGAGTTAAAAGCGGCGGCGGCCCTTGCCCGGACAGCGCGTCTTATCGGCGCCCATGAAGAGAAAATCGTTCTCTCGGCGGCCCAATTATCGCAACGCAAGGTCGCTGAGATCATGTGGAACTCCGGTGATATTTCGATGATCCCGGTAACCGATAGCCTTTCGGACGCCCTGATCAAGGCGCATCTCGATATGCATACGCGCTTTCCGGTATGCGAGAAGGCCGGGGATCCCCAGACGATCATCGGTTATCTTAATTTCAAAGATATTATTGATGCTTTGAAAATGAGTCCCGAAAACCCTTCTGTCCGGGGAATAACCCGGCCAATTAAGAAACTTTCGGTAGAAACACCGCTCTCGCAGGCCTTGTCGGAAATGATGCATGAAAAGGTACACATTGCGATTGCCGTATCCGAGGCCCAGAAAGTGACCGGAATGATTACCCTGGAAGACATTATTGAAGACCTGGTAGGCGAGATTGAAGATGAATTCGATCGTTTACCTGCCCATGTTCAGCCTGTGGGCTCAGGCGGCTGGATTATCGGGGGAGGGGCCTCGATGGAAGACGTTGCTTCGGCTCTCGGCATTAAATTGTCCCTGGAGAATGCATTCGAACGAACGCCGACCCTCGCCGAATGGGTCGCCTGGAAGCTGGGTAGAGATGTCGAAGGCGGCGAAGTTTTGACTTTGGATAATATCTCGATTACGGTAAGAAAGCTTCGGCGCAGAAGGCTTGCCGAGGCGCTTGTTTTGAAGGCATGATCCGATGAATTGATAAGTGGGGGTCGGGAATAAAACTGATGAGAGGCTTTAGCAGAAGCGGCAACGGGGCGCTGCAAGAAAGGGTTAAAATGAAGCAATGGTACGAATCATTATTTGAAAACTACGCTCACAAATACGACAAGGAATGTTTTGTTCAGGGGACTGTGGGCGAATGCGACTTTATTGAGCAGGAGGCCGGGCGGGATAAATCCATAAAGATCATCGATATCGGATGCGGCACCGGCCGCCATGCGATTGAGCTGACCAAAAGAGGGTATGAGGTGACCGGCGTGGACTTATCCGAGTCACAGCTTGCAAGGGCGAGGGAGAAAGCCGGGGAAGCAGGCATGGCCATCGATTTTCAGAAACAGGACGCGCGCGCCCTTCCGTTCAGCGGGGAATTCGATCTGGCAATTATGCTATGCGAAGGCGGGTTTTCTCTTATGGAAACAGATGAGATGAACTTTGAGATCTTAAAAGAAGCAACAAAAGCGCTCAAAAGTAAAGGCAAGCTCATTTTCACCACATTAAACGGATTATTTCCGTTGTTTCATTCTGTCAATGAGTTCTATAAGTCGGCGCAGAAAGAAGGCCAGTCCCAGTGCACGGATTGCTCTTTTGACCTGATGACTTTTCGTGACCATAACACCGTTGTTTTTGAGGACGATTCCGGCAATAAGAGGGAGCTTAAGTGCAACGAACGTTATTACGTGCCCAGCGAAATAACGTGGCTTTTAAAGACGCTCGGGTATAAGAAGATCGACATCTTTGGGACGAAACTCGGCGCGTTCTCAAGAAAAGACAAGCTGACCATAGAAGACTTTGAAATGCTCGTAGTTGCAGAGAAATAAAACCTTATGAATAAGAAAATTTTTCTTCACGTTAGATTGCTATTCAAAAGGAGTTGATGCATATGATTAGGTTAGTACGTTATATTATTCCGGTTTTTGTCATTATTTTTTGCGCCTGCGGTTGTAATCATCCTGCGCGTACGATGCCACTTGCCAATACTCTTTCATCGGACAATGTGCAGATTGCCTACGCGGTGTACGGCCCGGCAACTGATCCGGCTGTAGTGTTTGTCCATGGGTGGAGCTGCGATAGCCGCTATTGGCATAATCAAATCCCGTATTTTTCGAAGAAATACCGGGTAATTACTATAGATCTGGCAGGACACGGCAATTCCGGTTTCAGCAGGAAAGTCTATACCACAGAAGCGTTCGGCCAGGACGTGGCTGCAGTATTGCGGAAGCTTGATGTGAAGAAAGCAGTATTGGTGGGCCATTCCATGGGTGGGGAGATCATTCTGTATGCGGCTAAGATTGCGCCGGAAAGAGTTATTGGCTTAGTGGGGGTAGATACTCTTGAAGATCTGGGGATGGTTTATCCGGATGAGGTAAAAAATAGTATCTATGAACCGATCGCCGCGGATTTTGTTCCCGAGGTGCAGAAATTTGTCCGGACTATGTTCCCGGCGAACACCGACAAGGGATTGGTCGATATCATTGCCCTGGATATGTCATCTGCTTCCCAGGATGTGGCGTTGAGTTCGATGAAGGAATACTTCAAGGTATCGGACCCGGAACTGATCAAAGGCCTTGCCGTGCCGCTGAAGAGTATTAACGCCGATCTTTGGCCGACCAATGTTGAGGGCAACAAGAAACTGGTGCCATCATACGAAGTTGCGCTTATGAAAGGCTACGGGCACTTTATCATGCTGGAAGCGCCGGATGAGTTTAACAGACTGCTTGAGCAAATGATTAATCACATCCTGGTTGAGACAAAAGGGAAGTAAGCGGATGTTCTGTGATTGTTTTTTTCAATTGGCTGCCCCACGCTCGCTTATCGCGCTAAAAGCGCTCTGCGCTCGCTTTGGGACACGCCAAAAGATTCGAAGCAGGGAATAAAACCTTATGAATAAGAAAATTTTTCTTCGAACTTTTGGCTGGCCGTTGTCTACCTTATAGACACAGCATGGCGGATTTGGCGGAGGCGTTGATAGGTGCAGATTGATTAAGAAGTTATGCAAAAAAATTGAATTGGTTAAGGTAAAAACAGAATTCACTTATGGCA
>Ga0265297_10000644_pt1 | contig 98609 bp, 127 predicted proteins | sample Munlanlwell13791_FD_192502 | JGI IMG/M metagenome (GOLD analysis project Ga0265297, IMG submission 192502) | Leachate microbial communities from a municipal landfill in Southern Ontario, Canada - Leachate well 137-91 | ecosystem: Engineered > Solid waste > Landfill > Unclassified | place...
GGAGCATTTTTTTATTTAAGAAACAAAAGATAAAGATATTTTATCCAAGTAATTGCCTTAGTGCTTTCTCTGGATTTTTTGCAGTAGTTATTGCAGATGATAAAGCAATACCTGAAGCTCCAAACTTCATTGCAATCTTTAAATCATTATTTGAATGAATTCCTGCACCAACTAAAAATTTAGTTTTAGGGTTTAATGCTTTTGAAATATTTTTTATTAAACCTGGCTTACTTTCTGAAACAGAAATTTTTCCTGCTATTAATTCAGGAGGCTCAAGAACAATATAATCTGGGTTTAATTTTTCAATTTTCTTTGCTTCTTTTATATCTTTTGCAAAAATTATAGTTTTAAGATTTAGTTTTTTACATCGGGTAATGGTTTTTTTGATCAAATCAAAAGGAATTCTGTGTTCTGAGTGATTTAGAAAGGTCCCTATTGCTCCATCTGACTTTATAGACTCAGGCAGAATAAACCCGGTATTTCTTCCTGGCTCCATATAATCCACATGCTGGCTATAAATTTTAAGATTGGTTGTCTTTTTTGTTTCATATATATCAGTAGCCTGTACACCGATTATAATATTCTTGTCAACTTTTTCAATTATCTTTGCAAGTTTTAATACGGATTTTCCCTGCTGATATGTCTTAAGATTGATAACAATTAAAGGTTTCATATAAATCAGGTTTTTTTAGATAACTCCTCTGTTTAAATGCTCTTTATTTTTTGTTAGTATTTTCATTTAAGCACCTCTTACACATCGGTAAACTAAAATTCCAATCCCTTAAATCTTTTCTTGTTTTTACAAATAATTCAGAGTTCCATATTTCAACAATAGATTGCTTGTTTAAATTACCCATTATATTTTCTCCAATATAATCATTGCAGCATATCTTAACATTTCCATCAACATCTATTATTAACTCAATTGTATCAAAAAGGCATCTTGGATAGAGGTCTAAATTAATTGGACTTACAAGACCGCATCTATTATTCATCGGATTAAATTTATAATTAGGGTCTTTATGTTCTGAGACACTTATTTTATCTACTCCTGATTTCTTAAGGTTATTTTCTAATTCTTCAGTAAGATAGTCTCCATTTGAATTGATAATTAATTTACACTTAGGGACTTTTTGTTTTATTAATTTGGCTATTTCAGGAAGTCTTTTATCTAGGAGTGGCTCATTATAATGGCAAGTGTTTATTTTTCCCTTAAAATTTAATTTTCCTAACTCGTCAAGTATTTTATTTATTAATTCTAAGTCCATTAATCTTTGATTTTTTATTTCTCCTCTTGGAAATATAGAATTTGGACAATATGCACATTTTCTATTACAAGCAGTAGAGATTTCTAAGTTTACTGCATCAAACATATCCTTTTTTCCCACTTTCTTTAACCAAAATTTGAATCTTCTAATGTGTTGTTTTTTCCAATGTTTCATATCAATCGTGTTTTTTTAATACCTCTGTCTTTATAGTATCAAAAATCTCCTCCCTTGTTTATAATTAAAGGTTCTATTTGATAGTTTATTAATTTTGAGGATGCAAGAGTATTTCATTTTTTCTTTAAACTAGCCAAAAAAAATTTTAGTTTATTATGAAAAATGCTGTCCAGGTCATTTTTTACTTCTGAAGTCTTGAGTGAAAGAGTGTCCAAAGGTTTTTTTCTTAGAATTTCCTGCATTTGCAAAAATATATTTCCAGGATTATCTCCTCCATGAGTACAAAAGAAAGCAAATTTCTTAATGTCTGATTTATTTTCTTCTAAAAATGTTCTTAGTGCAGGGGCTAAATTTCCTGCCCAGTTAGGGCCTCCAATAATAATAAGGTCATATCCACTTAAATCCGTTTTTTTATACTTTATCTTAGTTAAACTTTTTTTCATTGCATCTTTTCCACAGCTTAACCAGCCTACTACGCCATCCCTATTTTTTAAGTCAATTATTTCTTCAAGTTCTCCGTCAAGTAGTCTTGCAATTTTTTGCCCAACTTTTTTAGTGGTTCCTGTTCTAGAATAAAATACAACTAGGGTCTTCATTTCTTCCAAATGATATTTTTAATTTTTTTTGTGATATCCAGAGGATTTTTTGATTGCCAGACATTTCTTCCAATTGCAAGACCTATTGCCCCTGACTTAATAAGAATCTTGGTTTCAAATAAAAATTCTTTTTCATTTTCTTTTGCACCACCTGCGATAACTACTTTTGTTTTTCCTGCTGATTTTACTGCCCATTCAAGAGCACTTGGATTTCCATTATAAACGAGTTTTACAATATCTGCTCCAATTTCAAGACTGGCTCTTGCTGCATAAGCCATTAGTTCAGAACTTGATTTTCCTTCTGTTCCTTTTCCTCTTGGATAAGCCCATACAATAACAGGAAGGCCTTTTTTATGAGCTTCTCTTTGAATATTTTCAAACTCAGCAAGCATTTCACTTTCATGTTCACTTCCAAAATAAATTGTATAGCCTACTGCAACTGCGCCTAGTTTTATTGCTTCACCTACTGTGCAAAGTTGCCTTGAAATTGGCTCTCCTTTAATCAGACTTGTCTTTCCATTTAATTTGATTATTAAAGGAATCTTGCTCTTTTTTATCTCTTGGTTGTATTTTTCTGCAATTCCTTTTTGAAATATTACTGCATTATACTTTCCTTTTTTTGCTATTTCTATTATATAGTTAGGGTCAACATTTTTATCATCAAAGTCTGTTGGACCATGCTCTAGTCCCTGATCATATGCAAGAAAGAGAGCTTTGCCTTTTTTGGTTATTTTTTTAAGTGATATCATACTTTTAATTCCTTCCAGACTTTTTTTGTTATTTCACTTACTAATTCCTCGTTTTTATCAGTCCCAAGTTTTATTTGCTTAGATGCATCTAGGTTGTTATGAATTAATTCATGAACCAAAGTATGAAGCATTTTTTTTGGTTCTCTAATTTTGAGTGTAAGAGGATCAGAAAATCCTGAATAGTTATCTATTATTGTTTCAGTAAGATAAATAGGAATAAAATCCCCATTCCATTTTTTTCTTTTTGTATGTTTTTCAATCAACTTAATTATTTCTTTAACATATTTATTATGCAGTTTTTCAAATGCTTTTGCTTTTTTCTTTAAGTTATTAAATTTCTTTAATGAATAGTCTAAACCTAATTTTTTTGACATAACCACATTATAGATATAACTATGCCTTATCTGAGTTTTCATTTTAATTTCATCCTTAATAATTTATTTTTAGCTCCGAAATGCTGAATAACCGACTCACTTTCTTTTAATGCAAGTTCAAGTGACTTTTCTATTGAAAATCCTGCAATCTGACCTGCAACAAAACCTGAAGCAAAAGCGTCCCCAGCTCCGGTTCTTTCAACCACTTTTATGTTTTTATGAGGTAGAACTACATATTTCTTTTTTCCATCAAAACAAACAGCAGGATTATCTTTATCAGTTATTAAAACAATTTTTGGACCGAGTTCATGAATAGATTTCCATAAATCTGATTTTTTCTTGAATCTTTTGCAAATCATCTCAGCTTCTTCTTTATTTACAACTAAAATCTCACAAATTTTAAGTAAAGAAGAATAATCTTCATTTTTGATTATATAGCTGCTAGGATTAAAAGCAAGTTTAGTTCCTTTTTTATGCATTGTTTCTGCAACCCTCTTTTGAGTTGCAAAGCTATTTTCAAGAAGTGCTGAATAATAAAGCCATTTTGTATTAAGGGTCTTTAAATTAAGTTCATTTAAAGTTATTTTATTATTAACGCCCTTATAGGTAAGAATAGTTCTTTCTCCAGCATTACTATCAAGAATAACTGAATAGCCAGTCATCCCAGACTTGTCAATTTCTCCAAGAAAAGTTATTTTTTCTTTTTTTAATAATTGAAGAATATTTTTTCCATTTTCATCATCGCCTACATCACAAATACATCCTGTTTTAAATCCAAAGCGAGAAAATGCTACAGCAGTGTTTGTTCCTCCCCCGCCAATATCAAATCTTAAATCATTAATTAGAATTTTGCCCCCTGCAGGATAAGAAAAAGAATTATTTTTTTCTCCAATCTCTGTATTTACAAATGCATCTATTACTGCACTTCCAAAACTAATAATATCAAATTTCATTTATCCTCCTTATTTAAGTATTAATAACAATTCATTAATTAAAAACCTTTCTTATTGTTAAAAATGCGACTAGTTTTTAAAATCAACAAATTCTTAAATGTGCTTTCTTTTATTCTAAAATGAAAAAAAAGAAAGTGTTGGTTATTGTTGCTCATCCTGACGATGAAACAATCTGGATGGGAGGAATGCTTATTCGAAATAAGGATAAATGGGACACTCAAATAGTTTCCCTTTCTAGAATAGATGATAAGGACAGAGCTCCAAAGTTTTTTAGAGTTTGTAAAACATTAGGGGCAAAAGGATTTATGTCAAATTTAGAAGATGAAAAATTAAATCCACTAAAAAAACAAGAAATAATAAAAAGAATAAATAAATTTTGTGATAAAAAGTATGATTATATATTTACACATGGAGAAAAAGGGGAATATGGGCATCCTAGACACATTGAAGTAAATAAAGCAGTTAGAGAAATGCTTGACTTAGGCCTGCTCAAATCTAAAAAAACATTTTTCTTTTGTTACCTAAAAAAATCTGCTGCAAACACAGATACTGGCTTTGATTGTTATGCGCAAGAGAATGCAGATAAATTTATAAATTTAAATAAAATTGAGTTGTTAAGGAAAAAAGAGATAATAAACATGATTTATGGATTTCACAAAAAAGGATTTGAAGAAAGAAACTCTAGGGACCGCGAGGCCTTTTTATTAAGAGGTAAAGTTAAAGTAAAATGAAAATTATAAATAATTTTCAAATACTCGCTTGCAAGAGGACAAGCTTTGTAAAATGAAAGTATTATTGATGTTTCCTTATCCTGTAGAGTCTGACGGACAAAGTTTACAGGGATATTATTTACTTCAAGGACTTAAATATCATGGAGTAGATGTTGTTCCATGTCATTTTAATAACAGCATACAAAAAGAATATTATCTAAGACACTTTAAACCTGATGTTGCAATAGGAATTGGATTTTGGGGAAATGTTCCTGAAATAGTTCAAGAACCTATGAAATTCGGAGTAACAACAGTTCCTTGGTTTAATGCAGACGGATGGGTGGCTAATTATCAGACAGAATTTGAAAGACTTAAATTAATGTTTACAACAAGTGAGTGGGTGAGAAGCATTTACGAAAGAGATGGAGTTGATTGTTCTAAAATAATTCCAATGCATATTGGAATTGATACTGAATTATTTCAACCTCAAAAAGACAAAGAAATGAATCTTGCACTCAGAAGAATGCTAGGAGTAAGAGATGATGAAGTAATGATTTTGACAGCGGGAGGAGATGTTACATCAAAAGGAGCTCAGGAAATGTTTAGGGCTCTTGCATTAATTGATGAAGAATTTCCAAACTGGAGATATGTTTGCAAAAGCTGGCCAAGTGAAAACTCAAGTGCATGGAGAGACAAAGAAGAAGAATTACTTGAAGAACTAGGTATAAGGGATAAAGTAATATTTTTAGAAGATGTTTTTTCACCAGAGTTCATGGCTGATATTTTAAATGCATGTGATATTTATGCTGGACCTTCAAGAATTGAAGGTTTTGGAATGATACAAGTTGAAGCAATGGCTTGTGGAAAACCAGTTATTGCAATTGACCGTGGAGGAACAGCAGAAACAGTTGTTCATGAAAAGACTGGATTTCTTGCAAGAGCTGGCGAAGAAATTAAACTAACAGAAGAATGGGCTTATCCATCAATGGGTTTTTCATCCAAACAAATAATTAAATTTGATAAACCAAAAACTTTTGCATATAGGGCAGATATTAATGATTTGGCAAAATACACACTAATGCTTCTTAAAGATGCTAAACTTCGAGAGGAAATGGGAAAAGCTGCAAGAGAACATGCAGTCAAAAACTTTGACTACAAAGTAACTTCTAAAAAAATGCTAGATATAATAAAAGAAAAATTAGATTTGAAATAAAGAATTACAATCTAATCAAAAATTTATTTTACTTTTTTTAATTTTTTAAAAATTTCGTTTAAACTTATTTTCTTAACTGCAGTTCTCTGGTCTCCAGCTCCAAAATAAACTAAGAGGTCTTTTCCATTCTCGTCCATTACTGCACCAGTCGGGAAAACTACTCGTTTATGTTCAAAAGATTCTTCATAATCTTTCTCAGGAACAATCAAAAATTCCTTGGATTTTGCAATCATTTTTTCAGGATTATTTAAATCAAATAAAACTCCACCAACAGAATAAAGTTCTACTTTTCTTTTGAGATCATCGCCCAAATTAGCAAGATTTTTTACTACATCTTTTTTAGATTTAAGTATCTTTTTAATCATCTTCATTATATCTTCTTCTTGTTCTTCTTCTTTGAACTCAGTTACTGCATGGTATAATAAAAGCCAACCCTTTTTTGTTTTTATCGGAGGAGGTCCTGCACCATTTCTTGGACAAAATCCATCTTTTTCATAAATTGAACCAAGAGGCTTTAAATTTCCCCAAGATCTCAAGTCTTTTGAATATGCAACCCATATGTGGGGCTGAGAAAATTGAAAACTTCCTTCAGGCCGATCAAATGCAACATATTTTCCATTAATGGATTCAGGGAAAATGACTACATCCTTATCCTGTTCTCCAAAAATTATTCCTTGCCTTTGCCAGTTAAAGCCATCGTTTGAAATTGCCATTGCAGTTGAAATATTTTGTTCTCTTGAAAGACTAACATAAGTCATGGCATACATTTCACCTATTTGAGTTATTCTTGGATCTTCAACTCCTAGTTCTCCATCACCTGAAATCCCGTAGAAAGCTGGCTTTTTTTCAATTGAAATTATTTTAAATCCAGTTTTATCAAGTAAAACTCGTTTAAAATGAGAAATAAATTTGAGTCTCTTTGTTCCATCCCTAAATAAAAAATCCACCTCAGTACTTTCCTCAATATCATCTTTTTTAAATCGGTCTATTTTTATTTTAAACTCAGTTTTACCAGCCATTCTTGGAGAATAACAATAATGATCATCTTCGTTATTTATTAGTTTTTCAATAACTCTTACATAAAGAAGAATGTTTCCGTCACGAAGACGAATTGCAGCAGGATTGAGGACACCTAGAACTTCAAATTCACTCGAAGTTGGTTTTATACTTGTTGGTTCTAGCAAAAGTTCATCCCTTTTTATTTTTACCACCATTTTTTAAAAAATACTATTTTATAATATAAATAATATAAACTCATTTAAAAAACTTTGTGAGGAATTTTTGCTAAATTAAAAAAGTTATTTTAGACCGAGTGAATCTAATTAAAAATAATAATTGAATAACTAAATTACAATAAAACTTTACCTTTTTTATAAGATTCATAAGCTAGAATATACATTCCAGCACCCCAAGCTTGCATTGAACCATAACTCTTTTTATCGATAGGACTAGTCCATTCTGGAAAATTACCTGCTAGATTTCTTTCTGCGAGTTTAGTTAATTCTTTTTTTGCTTCTGAAAGTTTTCCTAGTTTAATTAAAGCCAAAATATAAAATGAGCCAATAAATCCCCAGATTCCCCCATTTAAATATTGATTAGGGGTTCCTGCAAGACAATCTAGATAATAATCCTGCCAGTCATGGTCTCCTGGTTTTATAGGGGGATATATTGCACGTAGGGGGTAAGGCTCATTTATTTTATTCTTTTTAATGTAAGATAATATTTTTTCTGCCTGGTCCTTGTCTGCCAAATCAAAAACAATTGCAAGAACATTTCCAAGGGAATCAAACCAAGGACCTATTTCTTTATACTGATTATGATTTTTCCAACGATATGGGAAATAGAATTTTCCGTTCCATAAAGAATCATCTTTATCAGTGTTTACCATGGATTTTAATTTTTTTGCAGATTCGCTGTCTCCAGTCAAGGTTAAAACTTTATAGTATAATGCCTGAGTATTTATGGTATAACCATACTTATGTGGGAAAGCGTCTTGCCAGTCTGAAGTCGGAAGTTGACCTAGCATCCCTACATCTCCAGGGTCTTGACAAGAAAGCCAAAATAAAGCGTTATTAATTGAATTTTTTCCAGCCCTAATAAGTGAATCATCCTTGTATCTTTTTGAATAAATATAGTTTCCAATAATATACCAAAGAGTTGAATCAATTGTCTTAAAATCTACATGTGGCTTTCTATCTGCAAATTTGTCAACGCAATTTGGAATCTGACCGTTTTTAGCCTGGTTTTCCATCAAAGTAACTATACTTTGTTTGAATACTTCGCGAAAACTTTTTTCTTCACTCACACTTGCACCAATCAGAGAAATCATTGAGTCTCGTGACCAAACTGCATTATAACCATCTTTTGTTCCTGAAGCAAAAAGACCGTAAGGAGTAGAACATGCTTTTATTACTTCTTTTGCTTTTTCATAGCAGACTTCTAAAATATCTTTTTGCATTAGTCACCTCAAATATAATAGGTCTGAATAGGTTTTAAATCTATTCCTAAAACAGTAACCCAGCTGCTTCTTTGTCTAAAATAACAACCAAGTTCTTATGGGCCCGAAGAAAAGAAACTGGCCAATCGCAAGAAGGTTTTCCTTCTACTAGATGTTTTATTGCTTCTGCTTTATTTTTACCATTTGCAAGCAGAATTAATTTTTTTGCTCCTAAAATTGTTGAAATTCCCATTGACAGGGCATGAGTTGGAACCTCAGACTTATTTTTAAAAAATCTTGAATTTCTTTTTCTTGTGTCAAGTGTCAAATCAATGACTCTTGTCTTTGAAGATTTTTTTGAACCAGGTTCATTAAAACCAATATGACCATTTATTCCAACACCTAAAATCTGCAAGTCAAGAGGGGTCTTTTTTATTTTCTTCTCATAAGCAAGGCAGTCTTTTTTTGGAGTCTTTGATTCAGAGTCAAGAATGTTTATATTGCTGGATTTAACATTTACTGAGTCAAAAAAGTTCTTGTGCATATAGGAATAATAACTATTTTTATTTTCTTTTTTAATTGGATAATATTCATCAAGATTAAAACAAGTTATTTTTGAAAAATTAATTTTTTTATTTTTATAATTTTTAACAAGAAGTTTATACATACCAACAGGAGTTTCACCAGTCGGAAGGCCTAAAACCATATTTGGTTTTTTTAAAATATCATCGGCAACTAATTCTGCTGCTCTCTTTGAGAGTTCATTATAATTTTTAGTTACTATGATTAACATTTTTCCAGACTATTTAGAATATCTTGAATTAAAACTCTTCTTACAGTAATAGACTGATCTCCTGCTCCGGAATAGATTAAAACTGATTTTTTATCTAAATCCTCAACTATCCCTGTCGGGAATATTACATTGTTCACGACTCCTTTTTTTTCATATTTATGACTTGGAGAAAAAAGAGGTTTATTTATTGGAGTCTGCCCTATAATTTTTTCAGGCTCATTTAAATCCAAAAGTAAAGCACCTGCACTATAAGTTTTATTATTAACTCCATGATATATAACTAGCCATCCTTTTTTTGTTTTTATGGGCGGGCATCCTGCACCTATCCTTAAATTATCCCAAGAAGAGTCTCTTCTAGGGTGCAAAATACATTTAGACTTTCCCCAATAAACAAGATCTTTTGAATAAGCTATCCAAATAGAGGGATTATTAAAATTAAACATCCCCACAGGCCTATGCAATGCAACAAACTCATTGTTTATTTTTTCTGGAAATAAAACAACGTCTTTATTTTCATGATTGAAAATTATTCCTTTTCGTTCCCAATGCCTTAAGTTTTTTGAAACTGCAAGTGAAGTGGTTATTCCTTCTTTTATTGAGACTCCCACATAAGTCATATAATAATTTTTACCAATAGTCACAATTCTCGGGTCTTCTACTCCACATTCTTCCTGATCCTCTTCTGGAAAAAATATGGGTTCTTTTTCTATGTCTAGTATATTAAAACCAGACTCATCGAGTATTACTTTTCTAAAATGAGAAATATTTGATATTCTTATAGTATGATTTTTAAGATAAAGAACATTTCCTTCTTTTTTTAAGAATATGCTGTTATCTATTTTTTGAATTTCGAATTTTCTTTCTTTTCCAGGGAGTATTACTGGATAATCCAATTTATTTTTAGAAGAAAATCTTTCAGCAACTCTTACATAAAGAATTATTTTACCATCTTTTGCGCGGACCGCTGCAGGATTAAAAATACCATTTAATTTCCAATCCTTAAAGTAAGGCCTGAAATCTTGAGGACTTAACAGCAACTTTTCTTCTACTTTCATTTTTTTTAATAATACCCCAAGGCGTCTAGTCCTGGAAGCTTTTCACCTGCAACATAATTGAGCAGAGCTCCTCCTGAAAGACTGATATAACCAAATTTATCTTTTGAAATTTTATATTTTTCAATTACATCGCTTAAATGTCCGCCTCCAACAAGTACAAAGCCCTTGCATTCTGAAGCTGCTTTAAGAATAGCTTCTGTTCCGGTTGCGAACTGTTTTTCAGATGCATTTCCTGCAGGACCTTTCATGTATATTGCAGGAGCTTTTTTAATAAGCTCAATATATCTTTTAATAGTTTTTTCTCCAATATCTTCAATTTCATAGTCTAATGGAAATTGTTCAAGTGAAAATTCTTTTCTTTTTCCTTTAAAATTAACTGCAAAGTCATTTGGTAATTCTACATTTACAAGTCTATTTCTTAATTTTTCTAAAAATTCGCTATAGTCTCCTTTTATGAGAGTTGCTTTTTTTAAAAATTCATTTTGATATCCTAAATCTTTTCCTTTTGAAACAAGACATAGTTGAGCAAACAAACCGCAGGCAATTACTTTTTTCCCTCTTAAAAGTTTAATATTTTCCTCAGGCTTTGCTCCTCCTAAGATATACAAACAATCTTTTATTGAAATTTTTTTAAGTGCATTTAATTCTTTTTCAAGTAATAAACCTGCGCAACTTGGCAAGTGTTTTGGAAAACCTACAATTGAAGTATTATTCCTGTGAGATACAGAAAAAGCATCATTAACATAAATGTCAAATAATGGAACTAGGGATTGAATCAGACTATTATTTGACTCTTCAAAATTAACTTCATTACTATTAAATCTCAGATTTTCCAAAAGCACAGCTTCACCAGGTTTTATTTTATTAATTGCATCTATTGCCTTTTTACCAAGGATGTCTTCGATAAATTTTATTTTTGTATATTTGTTAAGTAATTTTGAATGTTGTTTTAAAGAAATAAAATCATCTTTCCCAGGATTTCCCTGATGAGCAATAACCACTACTTTTGCTTTTTGCTTTTTTAAATAATCAATTGTTAAAGCTGCCTGCTTTATTCTTTCTGAAGGAATGACCTTCTTATTTAAAATATCTGAGTTAATATCAGATCTCAAAAGAACTCTTTTGTTTTTAAAATCAAAATCTTTTAATGTTTTCATTTTTAAGAAACTTTACTTTTTTAAATTGAACAATTGAAAATTATTTCTAATTTTCATTTTATTTTTTTAACTAAATCAACTAGCCTATTAGAGTAGCCGTATTCATTATCATACCAGGAAAAAACTTTAACTAAGTTTCCATTAACCTGAGTAAGTGTTGAATCAAAAACTGATGAAGCAGGATTGTTTATTATATCTGAAGAAACAATTTCATCAGAATTATACTCTAAAATACCTTTCATTTTTCCTTGACTTGCTTTTTTCATCATAGAATTAACTTCTTCAACAGTTGTTGGTTTTTTAACAATACAAACAAAATCTACAATACTCCCGCAAGCAACCGGAACTCTTAATGCAAGACCATCTAATTTTCCTTTAAGTTCAGGTATTACTTCTGCAACAGTTGTTGCAGCTCCAGAAGTTGAAGGGATTATATTAATTGCAGCTGCTCTTCCTCTTCTAGGCTTTTTATGAGGAACATCAAGTATTCTTTGGTCATTAGTATAAGCATGGGCGGTTGTCATAAATCCTTTTTCTATTTGTAAATTATCATTAAGAACTTTCACTACAGGTGCAAGGCAGTTAGTAGTACAAGAACCATTAGAGATTATTCTGTGTTCTTTTTTTAATATTTCATCATTTACGCCTAGAACAATTGTCGCATCAGGATTTTTTGCGGGTGCAGAAATAATTATTTTTTTTGCTCCTGCAGTAATATGTCTTGTTGCTCCAATTTTGTCGGTAAAAATTCCTGTTGACTCAATTACAATATCAACCCCTAATTTTTTCCAAGGAAGGTTTTCAGGTTCTTTTTCAGAAAAAACTAATATTTTCTTTCCATTAACTTTGATAAACCCTTCTCCAGCTTCTACTTTTTTATCATAATTTCCATATACGGAATCATATTTCATTAAATAAACAAGAGTTTTTGTGTCTACTAAATCATTAATAGCAACCACATCTAATTTCTTTTCTAGAGCTATTTTCAAAAAAGCTTTTCCAATCCTGCCAAACCCATTAATTGCTATTTTCATGTTTTCCCTCTTTTTATACTATTATTAAATAGAAGAGGTTTATTAACTTTTCTTTGAAATATCTTTTAAATTAGCGTTCTTTTGATATAACAATTCTTAAAAAGACCCAAAAGCCCTAATTTGTATGAATAAAGTCATATTAACATTAATTGCAGTTTTAGTATTATTAGCTCTAGGAATTGGAGTTATTTTCTTTCTAAATTCGAGTCCAGACAAAGAAAATAAAAACCCTGATTATAATGGTCAATTGAGTAATCAAGTGCTAGATAATAAAGAAGATTTGTCTTTGACATCAACTAATCCTTGCGAAGCAGGAGAAGCTTATTCCTCTCTTTGTTTTAAGTATCAAATGCTTGAGCAAGAAAAAGGCAATGGATATAGTAATAATATTAATCAAATAAAAGCAGAACCTTGCCCAGCTCCAAGGCCAATTTGTCCTTTGTGTTACACTGGACTTGAGCAAGAAAAAGGCAATGGAAATATCAAGACACTAGAGCAAGATAGAACCAATTGCTAATAAGATAGACAAAACCGGAAAATATTTAAAGTATATTCTAAGATATATATTTATGAAAATAGTATTATCCAATACTATCATTTTGACTGCACTAATTATTCTAGGGGCAACTTTCTATTTTGGTCTAAACAATGTTTCTGCTGAAGAGACGAACTTAAGTTCAAATGATACTATGGTTGTTGAAGTAGATTTAGTTGGATTTACATCATTTGTAGGCATACAGGTACCTAATCAAGTTAGTCTTGGAAATCTAAGCAAGAGTTCTATGAAAACCAAAGAGATAAAAGTAGACATTAACAATACTGGAAATGTTGATGTAATAATAACTCCTATCCTTAAAGAAAATTCTAATGAAATATTTAATTATTTGTATTTCAGATTTCAAAAAACAGTTGGTAATATTACTATCCAACCAGAAAAAATAGGAAATTGGAGTATTGGTATTGAAAAACCCACTGGAGATGATGAATATAAAAAAGGCTCGTTTTATATGCAACTAGACTTAAATAAGTATGATAATAAAATAAGAGAAGATATGCTGAATCAAAAAGCAGAAATAATTTTCTATGCTATGCCAAATCTCACTTGATTATAGATATTCTTGAATAAGAATTCTTAAAAAGGAATTATGCTTTTATCTAATATAAAAAGAGGTAAAATGAAGAAGATATTAATTTTTATTTTTGTAAGTTTTTTTATTATAAGTTCTACTTCTGCAACTTTGTTATTACTTCATCCACCCAAAATAGAATTTAGTGGAAACACAAATGAAAGGATATGTCAAACAGTCACAGTTTTTAGTGATTATAGAGGAAATTTGAGTGCAAGAATCAGATGGACAGATAAATCAGATTCAAAGGATTTAAATGATTATAATCTTGATTCAACTAACCTTTCAATAATAAATGGTTTTGCTGAAAAAATTGTTTCAAATAATGATCAAAAAGAAGTAGATGTATGTTTAACTTTTGAAAAATCAGGAGAATATTATGGAGCATTACTCTATAATGCTGAGACTGGTTCTGCAGGAGTGGGCATATGGGCATATGCAAACATTAAGGGAGATAGCCATAATGTGGATATTAGCGAGATAACTGGGAATGTTGTTATTAATTTAAAGGGTTTTATAACCAACATAACTAAAGCTCAAAATCCAAAAGTACTCCTTGTGAGTTCAACTACATTTCTTTTGTTTATTCTCCTTATGCTTTTGTTAGTTGTTGATAAAAAAATTAAAAGAGAAGAAGAAGCTGAAAGTGAGATAAACCTTAAAGAAGAAATCAAAGATAAACCCAAGGTTTCTAAAAGTAAAAAAGAACTATCTAAATAATTTGCCAAATACTCTTTTAAAAAATCCTGGCCTTGAAACTTCTGGAATTGCAGTATAAGTTATTTGGGGCTTTTCTCTAAGTATTGGAACTTTTGAAGCTAACTGCAGATTTGCAAGATCAATTGCTTTTTCAATAGAAATTCTAGAATATCCCTGATTCATCAAAGAAAATTTTAAAGACTCCATAGTATAACCTTTGCTGAGGTTCTTCTTTATGTGGTCTGCTATTTGTTGTATGTGGTCCTGAGGCTTATACATACTTAAATAACAGTTCAAAACTTTAAAAAATCTACTATACTACAGTATAGATTTTTTGTATCATAAAATTGTTCTGAGGCAATTTTCTGCTTTAAAAAATCTGGATAATGCAGTATGAATTTTAGATGATAAAATTGTTCTGAGGCAATTTTCTGCTTTAAAAAATCTGGATAATGCAGTATGAATTTTAGATGATAAAATTGTTCTGAGGCAATTTTCTGCTTTAAAAAATCTGGATAATGTGGCATGGATTTTTAGATAGTTAGAATATATAACTTAGAAATATTTTTATAGTTAAAAATGGACATTAATAAATGGTGAAAAGAGATGCTTAGTGTTTTACAGGGTTTTATTTCAGAAATTCCAGCAGACTTAATTGTTTTTTTTGAGATAGGAATTATGATATTAATTGCTACGACAATTGGATTTTTAATGAGAGTATTTAAGCAACCTTTGATTCCTGCATATATTATCACAGGAATACTCATTGGACCTTTAGCATTGGGCTTAATTAAAGACCCTAATCTTATTTTTTCATTGTCTCAAATTGGAATTGCTTTTCTGATATTTACTGCAGGACTTGAGATACAGTTTAAAAAATTAAAAGAAGTTGGAAGTGTTTCTTTAATTGCTGGAGCACTTGAAGTCATACTATTATTTTTAATAAGTTTCTTTATTTTTGGCTGGTTTGGAGTTTCTGGAAAGGCTCTGATTTACATTGGACTTATTGTTGCATTTAGTAGCACGATGATTATTGTTAAACTTCTCTCGGATCGAGATGAACTCGACACTCTTTATGGAAGAATTTTGATAGGAATACTTGTTATTCAAGATATTGCTGCAATTATTGCATTGTCTATACTTTTAAGTGATTTAACCCTTAATAGTTTAGTAATAATCCTAATAAAGGCATTAGTCTTTGTTGTTTTGGCGCTTATCCTCTCAAAAATAGTAAATCCTATGTTTAGGGTAGCTGCAAAAAATACTGAATTTTTATTACTGGTTTCTATTTCATTTTTATTTTTACTTACAATAGGGGCCAGTGTTGCGGGGTTATCTTTAGTAATAGGTGCTTTTTTTGCAGGAGTTATTCTTGCGAATTCGGATTACAAACTTGAGATAGAAGGAAAGATAGGTCCACTTAGAGAATTCTTTGCATTAATATTTTTTGTTGCACTTGGAATGCAACTTGAACTTATCCCAAAAGAATTCTTTTCAATATTTTTAATCTGCCTAGCATTAATCTTAATTGTAAAACCGGTCGTTACAATGGTTCTTGTAAGAATACTCGGTTATGAAAAAAGAACTGCATTTTTAACAGGAAATGCACTTGCTCAAACTAGTGAATTCTCACTTATCATTTTAACAATTGGACTTAATGCAAAAGATATCAATCATGGGCTATTTAGTACACTTGTTTTAATAACTGTCCTCACAATGTATCTTACCAACTATCTGATTAACTATGGGAATGGAATCTTTCGAATGTTCGGTTGGATACTTAATCCATTTAAATCAATAGTTATTAAAAAATATAATTCAACTAAGGATTATTACAAGCCTAAAATAATAATTTTTGGCTGCCATAGAATGGGGAGCCTATTATTAAAAGAATTTAAAAGAGAAAATAAGCAAGTACTTGTTGTTGATTATAACCCTAAGATAATTAAATCTCTAAAAGAAAAAAAGACCCAGTGTGTTTATGGCGACTTTATGAATGAAGAAATTTTTAATAGAATTAACCTCGAAGAAACTGAAATTATTGTGAGTACAGTTACAGATGTTGATGATAATCTGCTACTTTTAAAGAAAATAAAAAAAGTCAATCCTAAAACTCTAGTATTTATTGTAGCTAAAAGAATAAGCGAAGCAAAAAGACTCTATAAATCTGGAGCAGACTATGTTATCCTCCCAATGGTAATTGGAGGACAAAAAGGATATGAACTCATAAAAAAAATAAGCAACAATAAATCTTTAATAACTGATGTAAGATCAGAACATATTAAATATCTTGATTCAATACATAATTTGTTATATTAAAAAATTAGTTTACTTAAGAGCAATCTTTGGTTAAAATTTTATACTCAAATACTTTTTCTTTGTTTCTCTCATAAAGACTTTTTGCTTGTTTTAATTTTTCTTCAGATAATGTATAAATTGTAAATATCGATTGGTTCTTTTCTACAATTTCTCCTTTCTTTTTATGAAGATAAATACCTGCAGCAGTATCTTCAGGACATCCTGCAAATCTAGCAATCTTGTTTATCATCTTATTATCATAATGACTTATCTTTATTCGGTCTTGAGATTTTACATCAAAAGAAAATTTGGGTTTTTGAGAAACAGTTAAACTACCTTCTTGAGCTTCAATTATTTGTTTAAATTTTTTAAGTGCTTTTCCAGAATCTAAAATCTCTTTTGCCATATCAAAACCCTTGTTTGGCTTTGCTTTTTTTGTTAATTCTAAAAGTCTGCCAGCTAGAACCAATGATTTTTCTTCGAGATCTTTTGGAGCATCTGCATCTTTACTCAACACTTTAATAACATCTTTAATTTCAAGAACAGGGCCTATACCATTTCCAATAGGCTCTGAACCCTCAGTTAAAACAACTTCAATTTTCAATCCAAATAGTTTTCCAAGAATCAAGAATTTTTCTCTTAACTTAACAGCTTGTTTTTTATTTACTTTTGAAGACCTACCTTGCGGAATATCAATTAAAACATACTTACTTCCAACAGAAATTTTTTTAGAAAGAATACTTGCAAGTAATTGTGCTGTTGAATCAATATTAACAAGTCTTTCTACTTTTATTATCTTATCGTCAACAGGAGCAAGTCCAAGGGTGCCACCCCAAACAAGACAAGCATTTGTCTTTTTTATTATTTTTTTAATATCATTTATTGAAAAATCAACTCTTGCAATGGTTTCTATTGAATCTGCAGTGCCTGCAGCACTAGTTATTGCTCTTGATGAAGTCTTGGGCATGATAAGCCCTGCAGCAGCACCTATTGAAACTACAATGGGGGTTGTCCTGTTTCCGGCTATTCCGCCAATACAATGTTTATCAGCAACCTCTCCCCCAAGGTTAAGCCTAGTTCCACTTTCAACCATGGCTTGAATTAGATATTTTGTTTCTTCTATATTCATATCCCTGCTATAAACTGCAGAAATAAAAAATGCAACTTCAACTTCAGTTAAAGAATTATCTGCGATATCATTAATTATCTCACGAATTTCTTCTTTTTTTAGTCTTGAACCCATTAATTTATTTTTTATAAAAGAAAGACTTCTTGGACGCTCAGTTATTTCAACATTAACAGGCTCTTTATCATTAAGTTTTAAGATTTCTAAAATTTCTTCTGAAACTGCAATCTCACCGGGAGTTATTATTTTTGTAACGGTGTCTACTATGGATATTATTTTTTCATGCCTTTTATTGGTTATAGCCACCCTATTACCTACATGAAGACTCATTTTCTTTGCAGTTTCTTCATGGATCATACAAACAGGTCTACCTGTTAAAAATCTTAATTTTTTTATTATTAGCTTCATATAAAAATATTTCCTCTTTTTATTCTGGTTTTTTAAAGATTAAATCCTCACTAACTGTGCTTTTTCTGAAAAGTTCAATTACAAGTAAAACATAAGCAAGAATCAAAGGACCAATTATTAAACCTAGGAATCCAAATGCAAATAATCCTCCAAACATACCTATCATTACAATTCCAGTGTTCAACTGAGTTTTTCTTGAAACAATCATAGATCTTATTACATTATCTATCCAGCTAATAACCACCAGGCCATAGATTAAAAGACCAAGTCCAGCACTAGTATTTCCTGTTCCGAATAAATAAATATCAACGGGAACCCAAACTAACCAAGGACCCACTACCGGGATAATTGCGGCAATTACAGTTATTACTGTAAGTAGTATAGCATTTGGAACTCCAAACACAAAATAACCAAGTCCAGCCATTAAACCCTGAACCACCCCTACAACCATATGGCCAATTAAAACCGAACTAGTAATATCCCTGAATTGTTTAAAGAATTTGTCTTCGGTTTCTTTTTTAAACAAAGAAAGAGATTTTACATATTCTATTGCCTTTTTACCGTCTTTTAATGCAAAGAAAAAAGTAAATATTATTACAGTTAATTGTATTAAAATTGATGGAAGATCTGACAAAGCAGTTGTAAAGTTATTAATATATTCTGCAATTAGACCTGAAATATAAGTATTGAGTGAACTAGCTACGCTGTCTGAGACGGTAGAAGATGAAATAAACGCAGGGAGGATATTTCTAAACAACTCAGCTAAATCTGCTTTTTGAAGGAACAAGAAAAAATTAATTGATTCTCGAAATATTACTCCAAAAGTCAGGGCAAAGATTCCCACAATGATTAGTAGAAGGCCTATACAGATAAAAAGAGAAGATAAAAACTCATTTTTTATTTTTTTTGTTAAAAATCTATGAAGCGGATAAAAAATATATGCAAATAAAATACCATAAATTATAGAATAAACAATTGGATAGATTATTACTGCAGCGAGTATAAAAAGGCCTGCAATAAGAACATAATTAGTTATTTCCTTAAAATTATTTTTCTCTGGCATAATCTTATATAGAGATAATCTTTATAAATTTTGTCTAAACTCAGGGGTAAAATTAAGAGTAAGATTTATAAAGAAAAACTCCGGAACTATTTAGAAGGAAATTATTACATGGACTCTTTTATAAAAAAAATATTTGATGGAAAGACTGATGAGTTTGTTCATTTGCAATTTCAAAAATTTTCTCGTGGTGAATTTAATGACCGAGCTTTAATTAAGATTAAAGAATCTGGTGGAAAATTTACAATAGCTACAACTGCTGAATATGCAAGAGAACTTGCAAGGGCAATGGGTGAAAAACTTGGAAACAATAAGGCACATGTAACCGGAGCTTTAATTTCTGCATTAGATCTTCAAGGATTTAAGTATGAAGAAAGAAAAATGGCCATGGGGGTTAGAAAGTATATGATTAATCGAGAAATGACTGGAACTGAAATTGTTGAGTTATGCGATAATGTTATAAAAGCATTCATTGGACTTTCGTTTAAAGTTGGAGATGATGAACTCAAAATAAAAGATAAATCCCCTAAATCTGCAAAAGGAGCTTCAGGAGCAAAAAAAGAAGATGCAGACTTAAAAATTGATTTTTGCAAACTTAAAACAACTGACAAAAATATTGTTGAAGGACTTGTTTTTGAAAAAGAGGCTATAGGCGCAAAAAAACTTCAAGTCAGGCATAATTTCATAATAAAAGATATTGTTATCCCTCCAGAACTAAAAGATGAGAAAGATTTTGCAGTTATAAGAGAAAAATCACTTAGAAAAGGCAAGATAATAAGAGAACTGGATATTAATGGGACTAAGATACAAAAAGAGATAGAATTTGCAGCGTAAAAGTCCTTAAAAACCTAGATTTTAGGAATTCTAAATTTTCTTAAAAAGACTTGGAAACCTTTATAAACCCATTCTAGCTTTAAATTTATATTACAACGATTTAGGATAATGAAAATACGTATCTTAAGTTTTTGACAGCATTTCCTTTTCAGGAAAAGGCTCAGAAACAATCTAGAATTAGATTTCTTCTTGAGTTTTAATGTGCTTAAAAAAATAATATCATAAAATGACAAATCCAAAACCAAGACATGGAAGCTTGCAATTCTATCCTAGAAGCAGGTCTACTAGAATGTTACCAAGAGTTAGTTGGGATGCTATTGCTAAAAAAGAAGGAATTTTAGGTTTTATTGGATATAAAGTGGGAATGAAATCTGCTTATGTTAAAGATAACACTCCTCATTCACTTACAAAAGGAAAGAGGATAACTATGCCCGTTACAATTATTGAATGTCCTACTATGAAAATACTTTCTGTTAGATTTTACAAAGATGGCAAGGTTATGGGTGAAGTATTAAACCATAATTTAGACAAAGAATTAATAAAAAGAATAAAGCTTCCAAAAAAAACTGATAAAAAAATAGAAGATATGGAGAAAAAAGATTTTGATGATGTTACAATTGTTGTTTATTCTCAAGTCAAAAAAACAGGAATTAAAAAATCTCCAGATATAAAAGAGATTGGACTTGGTGGAACAAAAGAAAGTAAGCTTACATTAATAAAAAATTACTTACCTAAAGAAATTACAATCAAAGATGTCCTAAAGGAAGGAATTATAGATTTGAGAGGGGTTACAAAAGGAAAAGGATTCCAAGGAACAATTAAAAGATTTGGACTTAATTTTAAATCGCACAAATCTGAAAAAGGCCAAAGAACTCTTGGAAGTGGAGGACCATGGCACCCATCAAGAGTTGATTTCCATCAACCAAGACCTGGGCAAATGGGATTCTTTACAAGAGTCATATACAACGCTAAAATTGTTTTTGCTGGAGATATAAAAGAAAAAGATATTAACCCGCAGGAAGGATTCAAGAACTTTGGAAAGATAAAAACTGATTATTTGATTGTTAGAGGAAGTGTTCAAGGTCCTGAAAAAAGAAAATTATTAATTACTGCACCACTAAGACCAACTACAGTTCATACTAAAAAAAGTTACGAATTTATTGAATTAAGATAATGGTAAAAGTACAAATACTAGATATAGAAGGAAAGAAAGTTAGAGAGATAACAACAAAATTATTCGAAGAACCAATAAGAGAAGATTTAATATTCAAAGTAATTGAAACTGAAAAAATAAGACAACCTTATGCTCCTAAGCAATATGCTGGAATGAATAGATCTGCTTCTGGAAAGATAATGCATACAAGACATGATTGGAAGTCTGACAGAGGAAAAGGAATTCCAAGAGTTCCAAGAAAAGTAATGTCTAGAAGAGGAACTCAATTTAATTGGGAAGCTGCAATAATTCCTTCTGCAAAAGGTGGAAGAAGAGCTCATCCCCCAAGAATTGAAGCAAGAGTAAGAAAAATAAATAAAAAAGAAGAGAAAAAGGTATTATTATCTGCATTAACTTATACTAGTTCTGTTAAAGAAATAAAAAAGAAATATCAAACCCTTAGCAATAAGAAAATTGATATTAACCTCCCATTAATAATTGAAGATAAAATATTAAAATTAAAAACCAAAGCATTCATTTTATCAATTAAAAAAATTCTAGGCGAATTATCCACTGTTGCAATTCAAAAGAGAAAAATAAGAGCTGGAATAGGAAAACTTAGGGGAAGAAAATATAAAAGAAATGCAGGGGCATTACTTATAATTGGAAAAGAAGAAGAAACAAAAATTCAGGGAATAGATGTTCTTAGAACAAATGAGTTGCAAATAAGCGATCTTGCAGACGGTGGAGCAAGAATAACAATGTTCACAGAAAAAGCAATTAAAGATTTGGAGTCACTTGCATGATAAGACCAATTACAACAGAAAAAGCAGTAAGACTTATAGAATTAAGCAATACTTTAACAATCGAGGCAGATAGAAGAAAAACAAAAACTGAAATAAAAAAAGAATTTGAAGAAACATTCAATGTTAAAATCGATGCTATAAACACATTAATACATGGAAATAAAAAAATAGCATATCTAACACTCAATAAAAAGAATCCTGCAATAGATGTTGCAACTAAATTAGGAATGATATAAAATGAAAATAAATAAATTCAAAAACAGTAGAAAACCTTCGGTTTTGATAAACAAGGTTTTTGAAATCCTGAAAATCTCTGGAGGAAATTTTCAGTCTGATTAAATTTCAGAGAAATTTAACATGGGAAAATCAATAACACAACAAGCAAGAGGAAAGGGCGGACCTGCCTTCACAATGAGGAAGAGGGCTTATATTTACAAAATTGGATATCCAAGACTTACTAGCGAAGGGAAAGCACAAATTGTAAAGTTGATTAACTCACTTGCACATACTGCTCCTCTTGCAAAAATAAGAATTGGAAAAGAAGATTTTTACAGCCCAGCTACTGAAGGAGTTTATGAGGGGCAAGAAATTTATATTGGAAAAAGAGAAGAAAATAAGATTGTTGATGGAGATATATTAAGATTAAAAGATATTCCTCAAGGAACAAAGGTTTTTAATATTGAAATTAGTCCAGGTACTGGTGGAAAATGCCTTAGAAGTGCAGGAAGTTCTGGAATAATAATGAACCGAGATGCTAAAGGGGTTGAAATAATAATCAGAAGAAGAAAATTAGTTATAAATGAAGATTCTAGGGCAACAGTAGGTGTTGCAGCTGGTGACGGAAGAACAATGAAACCTTTTGTTAAGGCTGGAAATAAACACCATTTAATGTTATCTAAGGGAAGAAAATGGCACAGAACCTCTCCAATTAAAACTAATGCAGTTGATCATCCGTTTGGAAGTGGAAGAGGAAAAAGAATTAAATCAAAGATTGCGCAAAGAAATGCACCACCTGGAGCAAAGGTTGGTCATATAAGACCAAAAAGAACAGGTCATATAAAATAATAATTTAAACATGGCAGAAATTGAACAAAACCTAAAGAAGAAAGAACTTACATATAGAGGTAAATCTATTGAAGAGTTAAAACAAATGGATATTCGTGAATTTGCAAATTTGCTTAAAGCAAATGAAAAAAGAGCTGCACTTAAACAATCTGATGAATTACAAAGATTTGTTTTAAATTGTAATCAAAAAATAATTCATAATAAACAGATAAAAACTCATTCAAGAAATATCGTAATCGTGCCTAAAATGGTTGGAATGAGAATACAAATTTATAATGGAAAAGAATTCGTTCCAGTTGAAATAACAATTGAAATGTTGGGTCATAGGCTTGGAGAATTTTCAGTAACTAGAAGTAAAGTTAAACATGGAGCAGCTGGAATCGGTGCAACAAGATCAAGTGCTGGAACTGCTAAATAATAAAATGGTTGAAGAGAAAAAACAAGAAACTAAAGTTGAAGAGAAAAAGGTAGTTGAAAACAAAACAAATTCAGCACCTAAAGAAACAGAAAAATCAAAGCCAGTTAAAATTGAAAAGGTAAATAAAAAAACTGAAGCAGTAGTTAATGGGAAAGATTTATCAGTTTCACTTAAACATGCAGTTGCAATTTGTAATTTCATAAAAGGAAAGGAAATTGATAAAGCAATATTTGAACTTGAAGAAGTTACAAAACTTAAAAGAGCAGTCCCAATGAGAGGAGAAATACCTCATAGAAAGGGAAATATGATGTCAGGAAGATATCCTACAAAAGCAGCAGGCATATATGTTAAACTGTTAAAAAGTTTAAAATCAAATGCTATAGCAAATGAAATGGAACTGGAAAAATATCAACTACACGCAATTCCAAATCTTGCACCAAGACCATTTAGGAGATTTGGACAGGGAAGATTTAAAAGAAGTCATGTTGCAATTAAACTAGTACCAATCACAATTAAAAAAAATTCAGAATCAAAGGTTCTGAAGAAAAAAATAAAAATTTAAAATGACCGACGAAAAACAAACAAAAAAACAAATTGAATGTCAAGACAAATGTTGTCCTATTCACGGAGATATAAGTCTAAGAGGAAGAAGCTTTAAAGGAACTGTTATTAGAAAGTTTCCAAAAAGAATAGTAATTGAATTTGACAGAACAATTTATATTAAAAAATATGAAAGATATGCTAAAAGAAAAACAAAACTTCATGCAAGACTTCCTGAATGTATGTTTACTGAGATTAATCTTGGAGATTATGTTGAAATAACTGAATGTAGACCGATTAGCAAAATAATACATTTCATTACAACTAAAAAAATTAATGTGGAATCTGGAGGAAAAGAAAAATGAAAGGCGTAAGTGCAAAATTCACAAATGGACTTAATCTAGGAAGCCAGGCTCTTGCAAGCGACAATAGTGGAGCAAGAATTGTAAGGATTACAGGAGTTAAGGGTGGAAAATCAAAAAAAGGAAGACAGCAATATGTCAAAATTGGAGATCATGTTAAAGTATCTGTAAGAAAAGGTGACCCTAAAATAAAAGGACAAGTATTTGATGCAGTAGTTATTAGACAAAAAAAACCTTTTAGAAGAAAAACTGGAGAAAGAGTAGCATTTATGGATAATGCAGTTTGCTTACTTAAAGATGAAAAGGGTAATCCAAAAGGAACTCAAATTAAAGGACCAATAGCAAAGGAGGTCGCTGATAGATGGCCATTCTTAGCTAAGATAACCAAATATATTGTATAAAATGAAAAAGAAATTTTCAACCAAGTGGAATTCAAGTAAACAACCTAGAAAACAAAGAAAATATCTAGCTAATGCTCCGACCCACATAAGACATAAAATGGTTTCAGCAAACTTAACAAAAGAACTTAGAAAAAAATATGGAAAAAGAAATTTCCCAATAAGAAAAGGAGACAGCGTAGTGGTTATGAGAGGGGAATTTAGAAAAAAAGTTGGAAAGGTAGAATCTATTGATTTAAAAAAATTAAGATTAATGATTAGTGGAATTTATAGAACAAAGAAAGATGGAACAAAAGTCGGAGTTTATTTCGACAGTTCAAACCTCCAAATTAAAGAACTTGAAATGGAAGATAAAAAAAGACTCGCATCAATAAATAGAAAAAATGAAAAAAAAGTAAAAGAAACTAAAAAAATAACAAAGGAGACAAAAGAAAATGCACCTAAAAAGAAATAATATACCCAAATTTTGGCCAGTTCCTAGAAAGGGAACAAAATATCTAGCATTAGCAAGTCATAATCATGAAGAATCAATACCTCTTGTTGTTGCAATGAGGGATGTATTAGGACTTGTTAAAAATAAAAAAGAACTACAGAGAGCTATAAATGAAAAACAAATAATAATCAACCAAAAAACTATTAGAAATGTTAATTATCCTATATCTATCTTTGATGTTATAAGTTTACCTTTAACAAAGAAAAACCTTAGAGCAGGGTTATCTAACAAAAAGAAAATAACTTTTGAAGAAATAACTGATAAAGAAGCAGAAACAAAAGTATTCAAGGTTCTTGACAAAAAAGTTATTTTGGGAAATAAAGTACAATTAAACTTAATCAATGGAATGAATATTATCTCAAAAGAAAAAGTAAATACTGGAGACTCAATTGTTATAAATTTAAAAGATAAAAAAATAACAAAAGTAATTCCTATGGAAAATGGAAAAGAAGTCTTTATCCTTAAAGGTAAACATGCTGGAAACAGTGGAAAAATAGAAGAAATTGTTTTAAGGGGCGGAAAATCTATTGCTAAGATAAGTTCAAAGGATGGAAAAATAAATGTTTGGGTCAAAAACCTTATTGCTATAAAATAATGGAACAAAATAAAATGCGTAATATTGAAATAGAAAAAATCGTTCTTAACTGTGGCGGAATAGAAGACAAACTAGAAAGATCCATGAAACTTCTACAAATAATAACAAAAAGAAAAGTTCAGACAATAAAATCCACAAGAAGACTTCCAGGATTTGGAATAAGCCCAGGTAAAAAAAGTGGATGTAAAGTTACTATAAGAAAAAAACAAGAAATAATCGGAATACTTAAAAGATTATTTGCGGCAGTAGACAATCGTATTTCACCAAAACAAATTGTTGAAAATCATGCCTCATTCGGAATAAGAGAGTATATTGAGATTCCTGGAATGGAATATAACAGAGATATTGGAATGCTTGGGCTAGAGACTGACATAGTATTCAAAAGAAAAGGTAAAAGAGTTAAAATGAAAAAAATAAAGAAAGGAAAATATCCAAAAAAACAAAATGTAACAAAAGAAGAAATAGTTAATTATTTAATTAAAGAATTTAACCTGGAGGTAGGAACTAATGACCGCAAGTGATTGGAGAAAATTTTTGAAACAGTTTGCTAATAAACCTGCCGTTAGAGAGAAATATATTAAACATAATAAACCCAAGGAAAAAACCTGCGGAATCGCAAAGAAAAAATGCGAAAGGTGCGGGAGATTTGGAGCAATGGTTAACAGCTACGAAATTAACCTGTGTAGACATTGCTTTAGAGAAATCGCAGAAGACTTAGGGTTTAAAAAATATTCATAGGAGAAAAAAACAACATGAGCCAAGATATAGTTTCAGATGCATTGAATCAGATAATGAATGCTAAGCGTGCAAAGAAGAAATCAGTAACAATCAAAAAGCATTCAAAGCTATTGAGAAATGTACTTGAATTAATAAAACAAGCAGGTTATCTAGATTATTCGGTTGAAGGGACTGAACTAAAAATTGAAATAAAAAAATTAAATGAAGTTCGTTCAATAAAGCCAAGATATACTGCATCTGTTGATCAGGTGAAAAGTTATGTTAGAAGATATCTTCCTGCAAGAAACTTTGGATTTCTAATAGTTTCAACAAACCAAGGATTAATAACCCATTCTGAAGCTGAAGAAAAAAATATCGGAGGATGCTTAATTGCATATGTATTCTAATGGAAAATAAAAAAGAAAGACTTTTGGAAGAAATTGAAATCCCTGGAGGGATAAATGCAGTTATTGAAAATGAAATGATAATACTTAAAAAGAATAATAATACGGTTAAAAGAAAATTAAATCCAATCCTAGAATTAAAAGTGGATGGAAATAAAATAATAATTGAGGCTAGAAAATCAACAAAGAGAGAGAGAAAAATGTTCGGTACTATGATTGCTCATATTAACAACATGATTAAAGGTTTAAACGAGAACTTCAGATACAGATTACAAGCAGCATCGGTTCATTTTCCAATGACATTAAGTCATGATAAAGCTACAAATGAGTTAGTTGTTAAGAATTTCCTTGGTGAGAAAAAAGACAGAAGAATAAAACTAATTGAAGGGGTTAATCTTAAATTAAACAAGGATATTATTGAACTTGATTCAGTCGATATTGAAGTTGCAGGTCAAACTGCTGCAAATATCGAAAATGGAACAAAGGTAAGAAAAAGAGACAGAAGAATTTTCCAGGATGGGATATTTATAATTGAAAAACCAGGAGTAAGCTACTTATGATAAAAAGAAAACCAAAATTTTTGAGAATAGGATATACACAATATTCAAAACTTGGACTTAGAAGAAAAAAGAAACAAATCTACAGAAAATCAAAAGGTATTGATAATAAGGTAAGACTTAAAATGAAAGGTCATCTTAGAAATATAAATATTGGGTATAGGGGAGAAAGAAAACTAAGAAGTCTTATAAATAAATTAAAACCAATCCTAGTCCATAATATTGAAGAAATAAAATCAATAAAAAAGAATGAAGTAGGAATTCTTGCAAAGATTGGAATGAAAAAGAAAATAGAAATTGCAAACTACATCCTAAAAAATAATATAAGAATTAATAATCTTAATGCTAAGAAATTTTTAGAAAAAACTGAAGAAAAATTAAAAGAAAGAAAAGAAGGCAATAAGAAGAAAGAAGATAAAATAAAAGAAAGAAGCAAGAGAGCTAAAGAAGCTGAAAAAAAAGCAGAAGATAAAAAAGAAGAACCTAAGGCTGAAAATAATGAAAGTAAAAAAGAAACAAAAGTTGAAACTAAAACTGTAGAGGAAAAGAAATAATGAACCTTACTAAAAAGAAAGAACTTGCTGCAAAAACCTTAAAGGTTGGAAAAAATAGAATTATCTTTAATCAAGGTTCTCTTGCTGAAATAAAAGAAGCTATAACAAAGCAAGATATTAAAACCTTGTTTGAAGAAGGAATTATAAGAATAAAACCTGTAAAAGGAAGAAGAAAAATAGTGAGAAGAACTAGAAGAAGAGGGCCTGGAAAGATAAAGAAGAAAATAAATAATAGAAAACAACTCTATGTTAAACTTGTTAGAAAACTTAGAAAATATATACGAGAATTAAAAATAAATAATGAGATAACACAAGAGTTATACAAAGAATTAAGAAAAAAGGCAAAGATGAAAATGTTTAGAAGCAAAGCACATTTAAAAGAATATTTAACAAATTTAAAAAAATTACAAGAAAAACAAGAATCAAAAGTTGAAACTATTAAAAAATCAGAAGTTAAAAAAACTAAGAAGGAGAAGAAACAATGAAAGTCAATAAAAGAAGAAGAATAGAAAACAAAACAAATTACAAAAGAAGACTTGGTTTACTTAAATCAAATTCCCTTAGACTTGTTATAAGAAAAACAAACAAATATTTAACTTTACAGATAATTGAAAGTAGAGATTCAGAGGATAAAGTTGTCTACAGTGCAACTACAAAAGATCTTTTAAAACTTGGATGGTCAAAAGAAAAAGAAGGAAGTTTAAAATCTACTACTGCATCATACTTAGCAGGACTACTACTTGGTAAAAAAGCTAAGGATGTAAAAGGAAGACTTGTTTTAGATTTGGGACTCATTCCAAATACTAAAGGTTCAAGAGTTTATGCAGCAGTTAAAGGAATAGCTGATTCTGGAATAAAAATTAACTATGATGAAAAAGTAGTTCCTTCAAAAGAAAGTATCGAAGGAAAAAATAATAATTTAACTGAAATGTTTAGTAAAGTTAAAGGAGCAATAAAATGATAGAAAGACGTGTAAGGACACCAAAAGAAATAGAAGAAATGAATAAAATAAGAGAAGAAAGATTAAAACAGCAACAGCTAAAATCACTTGAAGACTGGAAACCTAAAACAAAACTTGGAATTCTTGTAAAAGAAAAAAAGATAACTAATGTTGATGAAGCTCTAAAACATAAAATCTTAGAATCTGAAATAATCGACCTTTTACTGGATTTAAACTCAGAAGTACTTAATATTGGTCAAGCAAAAGGAAAGTTTGGTGGAGGAAAAAGAAGAGCTTGGAGACAAACTCAGAAAAAAACATCAGAAGGAAATGTTGCTACATTTTCATGTTTATGTATTGTTGGAAATCAAAACGGATATGTTGGAGCTGGATATGGAAGAGCAAAAGAAACATTACCTGCAAGAGCAAAGGCACTTAGAAAAGCAAAACTTGAACTGGTTAAAATAAAAAGAGGATGTGGAAGTTTTGATTGTGTGTGTGGAGAAGAACATACAGTTCCGTTTATTGTAGAAGGAAAATGTGGAAGCTGTCGTGTAAAACTTATGCCTGCCCCTCAAGGAACTGGTCTTGTTATTGGAGATGAATGTAAAAAAATATTAAAGCTAGCTGGAATAAAAGATGTTTATAGTGTAAGTTCAGGACAAGTAAGATCAACAATAAATCTTGCAATGGCATGCATGGATGCGCTAAACAAAACAAAGGATATGTAAAAATGGAAAAATCAAAATTTATAAAACTAAAAAAGGAAGAATATGGAATTAAAGAATACATAAAAAGAAATCTAGGTAAGGGTAAAATTAGCAGATTAGACATTGAATATACTCCTGTTGGAGAAAAAATAATAATCTCTACTGCAAAACCAGGTCTTGTAATTGGAAGAAAAGGAGAAAAAATAGAAGAACTTACGACATTTTTAAAGACAAGATTTAAACTAGAAAATCCCCATATTGAAATACAGGAAATAACAAATCCATTATTTGATTCTCAACTAGTTGCAGATGAAATAGCAATGGCTCTTGAAAGAATGGGTAATCTTAAATTTAAGGTAATTGCATATAAAAAATTACAAGAAATCATGAGGGCTGGAGCACTTGGATGTGAACTTAGACTCTCTGGAAAGCTTCCGAGTGAAAGAGCTAAATCATGGAGATTTGCTGAAGGTTATTTAAAGAAAGCAGGGGAATCTGCTAAAGAGGTGGGAAGGTCTCAGGCAGTAGGTCTTACTAAAACTGGAATTATTGGAGTAAAAGTTGCTATAATGGCTCCTGATGCAAGAATTTATGATAGAATTGATATTGATGAAAATATGAAAAATAGAATAAGGGTTAAAAAAGAACCTGAAGCAGAAAAAAATACAAAAAAATCTTCTGAAGATAAAGAAGAGAAAAAAGTAAAAACAAAAAGAGTTAAAAAAGACAATAAAGATATAAAAACTGAAGATAAGGAGAAAGAATGATAATAAGAATAAAAGATATAAAAAAAATGTCAAAGAAAGAAATAGAAGAAAAAGTCAAAGACTTAAGGATGGAATTAATTAAAAATAAAGTGGCATCTGGAAAGGGCGGAAAATTAAAAATTAAAGAAATAAAAAGAACAATTGCAAGATTACATACTATTAATAGACTAAATGAAATGTCTATTAAAAAATAAACAATGGATATATGTCCAAAATGTGGGTTGCCTTTGCAAGCTTGTGTTTGTGAAGATATAGCAAGAACAGAACAGAGAATACAGGTCCAAACTGAAAAGAAAAGGTTTGGGAAGATAATAACCATCGTATCTGGTTTTCAAGGCGTGGACTTGAAAACTATTGCAAAAAATCTTAAACAGGAACTCGCCTGCGGAGGAACAGTAAAGAATAGCACTGTTGAACTCCAAGGAGATCATTCCAAGAGTATCCGAAAAGTACTCATAAAATTAGGATTTTCAGAAGATACAATCCAAACAATATAAGGCAATATAAATAAACGGTGAAAAAGTCTAGGAATAGACAAAATAAAACAAAATGACAGAAGAAAAAATAACAAAAATAAGAAAGACTCCTGAGAAAAAGGTAGTTGAAACAAAACTTACTAAGATAGTTGTAAAAACAAAAAAAGCTGAAAGTCATGCTTCAAAGGGCCTTATCGCAGTTGTAAGAATTGATGGAGAAGTAAAAGTAAAATCTGAAATTGCAAGTACACTTGACAGATTAAGACTTAGAAGAAAATATTCTTGTGTTCTAATTAATTCTGAGAATAAAGGACTTATGGGAATGCTTTGGAAAGTAAGACATGCAGTTGCTTATGGCCCTATAGAAAACGAGACTCTTGTTAAACTACTAAATGCAAGAGCAAAAGTAATAAAAAGCACTTCTCCAGTAGAGAATTCTAAAACTGCAAAAGTAAATTATGAAGAAGCTGCAAAAGAGATTATCACTGGAAAAAAATTAGAAGATTTTAAACTTAAACCTTTTTTTAGATTACATCCTCCAAGAAAAGGAATCAAAAGCAAATTACAATATCCTAAGGGAGTTTTGGGAAATAATAAAAACGATATAAATAAATTAATAGAGAGGATGTTATAAAATGGCATTTAAAGTTAAAAAAACAAAAAAATCTATGAAATGGAGAGGAGACACAACTTATGGTCATGGAGCTAGAAAGAAATGGAAAGGTAGTGGACACCATGGTGGAGTTGGAATGGCTGGGACCGGAAAAAGGGCAGACCATAAAAAGTCACTTGTAATAAAATTATATGGAAATAATTATTTTGGAAAACAAGGAGTAACTTCTAGAAAAACTGAAAAGGACAGATCAAAATCAATGAATCTTGAAGACATACGAAATAATTTAGAAAGCTTAATGAAAAAGTATGGAAAAAATAATATTTTAGAATTAAAAAAATACAAAATCTTGGGTAAAGGGGAATTAAAAGATGCTATTAAAATAAAAGCACTTGGTTTTAGCGAAGGTGCAAAAGAAAAAATAGAAAAGTCAGGTGGAGAAGCAATACTTATTCAAATCGAACATAAAAGAAAGGTAGAAGAAAAAATTAATTCTAAGGAAGAAAAACCTAAGATAAAGAAAGTAATATTGAAGAAAAAGAAATAAAGAGTTTATAAACCTAAAAATTTTATAATTAATATGGAATTTAGAGACATTTTAAAAAATTTACCAGAAGTAAAGGGTCCTGTTGAAAAAAAATTAAGTTTTAATACAAAGTTAAAATGGACCTTGATAGTGCTTGTTTCTTATTTTATAATGGAGAATATTGCTCTTTATGGTCTTGAGAATAATGCTCTAGCAAGATTTGAGTATTTAGCAATTATTATGGGAACTAATTTTGGTTCGATAATTTCACTAGGTATTGGACCAATTGTTATGGCTTCAATCATATTGCAATTATTGGTTGGAAGTAAAATTCTAGATATTGATACTTCAGATCCTGAAGGAAAAAAGTTTTTTCAAGGACTGCAAAAATTATTGGTTTTCTTTTTTATAATATTTGAAGCAACAATTTATGTTGTAATGAAAGGACTTCAAGCAGCTCCAGGTTACAATGGAATGTTAATCTTTCAATTAATCTTAGGAGGTCTTGCAATATTATTTATGGATGAATTATGTAACAAGTGGGGTTTTGGATCTGGAATCAGTCTGTTTATTGCAGCAGGAGTAGGTTATAGATTATTTGTTGCATCATTTGGATTCCTTGGAACTGAAGGAGGTGTATGCTTACTTAACTTTGGCAGTGTTTCTTGTCCTGGAAAAGTTTTATCATTTATTCAAGCACTAATGCTTGCAGATTCAAAGGGTGCAATGCTTGCACTAGCTGCACTTGTTTCTACAGTGATTCTCTTCTTAGTTGTTGTATGGGCTCAATCATTGAAAATTGAAATTCCATTAAGTTACGATAGACTTAGGGGATATTCAATGAAATGGCCATTACAATTCTTTTATGCCAGCGTTATTCCAGTTATACTTACTGCTGCCCTAATTGCAAATCTCCAATTGTTTGGAGGACTAGTCTATAATGCAGCAACTCCTTGTATAAGTACTGAGAGCCAAGTAGCTTGCACAATGGGACCTAAGATAGCTTCATACTTTACATTCCTTGGAGAGTTCCAGAATGGAAGACCAATATCTGGACTATTATACTGGATTTCTCCAACAAGTATTCTTGATAGAATAATACAAGGAAGTTGGGAATGGATGTTAATTGCTCAAGCCATAAGCCATATAATATTTTACATGTTTTTCTCTGCATTGTTCTCTGTCTTTTGGGTTAAGACCTCTGGAATGGATGCAATGAATCAGGCTCAAAATATACTTAATTCTGGACTGCAAATTCCCGGATTTAGAAAAGATAAAAGAATTCTTGAATCAATACTTGCAAGATATGTAATGCCACTTACAGTGATGGGTGGAATGGCAATTGGACTCCTTGCGGCACTTGCTGATATACTTGGAGCACTAGTTGCTGGAACTGCATTACTACTTGGAATTATGATTACATTCCAGTTCTATCAGAATATTGCACAACAACATGCACTAGATATGAACCCTGCACTTAAAAAAATGATGGGAGTTTAAACAAAGATTGAGGTTAACTCGACTTTGTTTTAAAATACCTGGATTGTTGCAATTAATAAAGAAAGACTTTATTCATTAGCTTTAAAAACTCTATTAAATAGTTTATATTAATAATTAATTGGTGAAAATAACAATGGAAGATAAAAAAGGTTTAGGTATGATTTGGTTACTAGTTGTTCTTGGTTTATCTTGGGTCGTATTTGCACTGTGGGATAAATATCCAGTAATAAAACAGACTGTTGACTCGGTTCTCGACCCTACATTTGGAGCATTACTTAAAATCAATGTCTACTTAGGTTTTGCAGCGATTATTGCATTTACCTCATTAATATTAACTCTTGCTCAAAAATATCTTTCAGACCAAGAACAATTAAGAGAAATGAAAAAAGAACAAAAGTTCCTGCAGGAAGAAATGAAAAAATATCGTGAACATCCTGAAAAGTTACTTGAATTACAAAAAAAGCAGCTAGAGTTTTTCCCAAGAACAATGGAACTTACAACAAAACCCTTACTATTTACTACAATCCCAATAATCTTATTTTTTAGATGGTTTGGAAACTATCTTGAGCCCATATTTGGTGGATGGTGGATACTTTATTATATACTTGGAAGTTTAATTTTTTCTAGTATTTTTAGAAAGCTGCTTAATGTTGCATAAGTTTACAGTTTATTATTTTTCTTTTATAGTTAGAGAGTATAATGCACCTGCACAAAATATTCCAATAGAATCAATTAAAACATCTCCAATTGCAGTATTCCTCCCTAAAACAAATAACTGATGAAGTTCGTCTGTTATTGCATAAGCAATTACAATTAGAAGTGTAGTTAAGATAAAATATTTGTACTGAGCTTTTCCTTGAACCAACGCCATTAATAAAAAGAATGTAAGAATGAAGAAAATTCCTAAGTGATATAGTTTAGTTAAGATTCCAAGTCCTGAAGGAAAACTTGAACTCGGAATAGATGAAATATAGAAGATAAAACCTGCCAGGAGTATTGCTACTAAAAATGAGACATTATTATGAGTTTCAAGCCAATTTACCATAATTTTACAAATACGTAATGCTTAAAAACCTTTATTTACCAGAGTATATATGGACCAAGAAAGAATAATTCAGTTGCAGATGATTGAACAAGAAGTCAATGAACTTAATTCCCAGTCTCAGATGATTGAACAGCATATTTCTGAAATGGAAGAATTAAAGCTAGGCTTAAGTGAACTTGAAAAAAATGAGAATAATGAACTTTTAGTAAACCTTGGAAAAAAAATATATCTCCCTGTTGAAATTAAAAATAGAGAACTAATTGTAGAAGTTGGAAATAAAACTTTTGTTAAAAAATCAATAACAGATACAAACAAGTTAGTTGATGAGCAAATGGAAAAATTGGTTCTTGCAAAATATCAAATAGCTGAGAGGCTTCAAGAACTTGATTCTCAAATGGATGACCTTATAAAAGAAACTGCTAAAAATGAAGATTTAGGCAAAAATCATGAACATGGAAAACATGAGTGTAATCACGAAAATTGCCAGTGTGAAGAAGACTGTGGTGATGAATGCAAGTGCAGGCACAATTGATTTTTTATTTTAATTAATATGAGTGAAATAATCATTCCAGATAAAAAAAGACTCGCAGAATTAAAAAGAAATATTTCTAAAGATGGGAAAGGCAAATTCCATGTATTGTCTGATTTTGATCGAACGCTTACAAGAGCATTTTACAATTCCAATGAATCAAAATCGATAATATCTCACTTAAGAAATGGAAATTATTTAAGTGAAGATTATGCAAAAAAGGCTCATGAACTATACAACAAATATCATCCAATAGAAATTGACAGTTCTGTTGATATTAAAGAAAAAATGAAAAAGATGGAGGAATGGTGGAAAAAGCATATGGAATTATTAGTAGAGTCAGGTTTTGATTTAAAGACACTTGAGAAATGTGTTTCAGACATGATAAAAGAAGAGTCATTAGAATTTAGAGCAGGAGCAAAAGAACTATTAAAATACCTTGATAAAAATAAGATCCCCCTTGTAGTAATATCTTCCAGCCTAGGAGATTTGATTAAAGAATATTTAAGAGAAAAGGGAGTTTTTTATAACAATATCAACGTTATTGGAAACAATTTTATCTTTGATAAAAAAGGGAATGCAAAAGGATATGAAAAAATAATTCATGTCTTTAATAAGCATGAGTTTGAAATCCATAACCTTAAAATTTATTCAGAGCTACTCAAAAGAAAAAATGTAATACTTCTTGGAGACTCACTTGGAGACCTTGGGATGATTGAAGGTTTTGTATATGAAAATCTGATTAAAATAGGATTTTTAAATGAAAATGTTGAAAATAATTTAGAAGAGTTTAAAAAAAATTTTGATATTATTATATTAAACGACGGAGATTTTGATTATGTTAATAATCTTATTTCAGAACTTTTTAATTAATTACTTTTTTTAAAAACTGATTATATGAGAGAACTCCAAATTCACTGATTATACCAGTTATATTTTCTTTTTTTACAAATTCAAATGCAGGGTCTTTAATATTAATTTTATTTTTTGTTTTCCAAATCTCTTTTGGACTTCTTTGTTCCATTTTAATTGGTGCTCGAGAGTATTTTAATGAGTTAGATATTATGTATAAAGGAATCCTGTTATCTTTAGCAATTTCAGAAATTATTCCACTGCCCACCTTGTTTACAACTCCTTTTTTAGTTATGGCATCACTCCCAAGAAAAATAATATTTACAGGTTTTGTTTTTTCCTCTTTATCCTGCTCTTTTGTAAGAGCTATCTTAATACCTGAGTCAACAAACATAGTAACCTTAATTCCATATTTTGCAAGTTCTCTTGCAGTTTTTCTTCCCTGAAATAATGGTCTTGTTTCAGTATTATAAACTTCAAAAGGTTTTGATTTTTTAAATGTATAAATCAGCGCTTTTATTACAGATGAAGAATGACAATGAGTAAATACAATTGAATTTTTTTTGATGAGTTTAAATACACCATTATTAATTCTTTCTTGATCTGCTCTAAGGCCATCTATAAATTCTTCATAAGACATTTTATCTGCAAGTTTAAGTGCACTTTGCAGCATAGGCTCAGTAGGCCTTAGAGAAATTAATTTCTTTTTAGAACTTTTTTTTGGGATTAGTTTATATGCGAAAAATGCGGCTTTTGCAATGTTTTCAGCACCCTGAATTTTAACCGACCTTATATCCTTGCAGATTTGATTAAATTTTTGAGAGTTATTCATTTTTCCCCTTTTTATAAATAGATAAGGGAGTTATGCTATAAAAAACCTTTTATTAAAAAAATTAAATCAGAATTTTAAATTTAAACTATATGTGAAACAAACCCCTTAAATATTTAAATACCTTAAAATTCATAATAACTGTATAAAAAAGGAGAAGATATGTTAGAACTTTTAATTAATCCAAAAAAAGCAGAGAGACGACCTTGGGAAATGTTTTTTATTGGAATGTTTTATGCTGCATTATCATTAATACTAGTCCAATGGATATTTTCAGGAGACCCTGTTCTTTCAAAATATTCAGGAATACTCGTTGTAACTTTTTGTGTAATGTTTTCAATACCGTTTATGTATTATGCAATTAAAAATGAAGAAGAAAAAGATTTGAAAATAGAGGGCTTTTTAAGACTTATGAAAGAACATGGAAAAGCAATACTTTATTTTATGTTTTTGTTTATGGGATTTGTAGTTGCGTTTTCATTTTGGTATATTGTTTTTGAAAATGGAAACTTGAATTTTAGTGCACAAATAGAGACTTATTGTATGATAAATCAACCTTCTCATTTTCAAGAATGTACTTCTGAATACGGACTTGGAACTGCTGCAAAAACAACTGGATTTTTAACTTCAAAAGACAGAATAGTTAATATTTTTGCAAATAATATTTTTGTTTTAATCTTTACGCTAGTATTCTCGCTTATTTTTGGGGCAGGAGCAATATTTATACTTGCATGGAATGCCACAGTTATAGCTGCGGCAATAGGGATATTCTCAAAATCTAGTCTAGCTAACCTGCCAGTAGGACTTGCAAGATATATGATTCATGGAATACCTGAAATAGGAAGCTATTTTGCTGCAGCACTTGCAGGGGGAATTATTAGTATTGCTATAATCAAACATGATTCAAACTCTGAAAAGTTTTGGACAGTTCTCCAAGATTCATTAAATTTGATTATATTTGCAGTAGTCCTATTGTTTGTTGCTGCACTAATTGAGGTATTTATAACTCCTGCACTGTTCTAAACAAAATTAATTTGCACACTAGAATCTCTGAGAAAAAGAAGGTTAAATTTAAAAAGTAGATAGATTAAGATAAAATAAGGTGAAATCATGGCAAAATGTATTTGTTCCCATTGTGGATTTAGATGTGATATGCAAAATCCGATTGATTGTCCATATTGTGGAAGAAAAACTCTGGAAAAAGAAAGGTCTGCAGTAGAGCTTTTAGATGAAGTAAATGATATTCTGGAAGAATAAAAAGATTATTAATTTTTTAAAAAAGCTTTAAAGCAAGTAAATTCGTTAAGTTTAAATAAGATTAATTAAAAGGTTTATTATGAATGAGGAAAAATTAATTGAAGAGAGAAAGAAAAATGTAGTTAGATTTTTTAAGACAAGTCAAATTTGGGTTATTTTATTATTAATTGTACTCGTGGGAGTTGGAGTCTATATAAGAAGCCTTCCTATGCAGGATCATAATTCAGGAGTTGCTGGAAATCAACCTGGACTTTGGAATGTTGCTACTAACAACTGGACACTTGGGCCTGATTTGGACCCATGGTTATTTACAAGATATGCAAAAACTATAGTTGAAAATAATGGAAGTTTACCAAAACAGGATATTTTTAGAAATGTCCCACTTGGGTTTGATACAACAACTGAACTTCAAATGGTTTCTTATTTTATTGTTTTTACTTATAATATCGTTAATATGTTTGGCTCATATCCTATTGAATTTGCAGCAGCACTCATGCCAGTGATATTTTTTGGACTCACTATAATTTCATTTTTCTTATTTGTGAGAGAAGTTTTTATCAGAAAAGAAGAGAAAAAGCTAAGTGCAAACTTAATTGCACTTATCTCAACTGCATTTATGATTGTAATACCGGTATTTTTGTCTAGAACGGTTGCAGGAATTCCTGAAAAAGAATCAGTTGGTTTCTTTTTTATGTTTCTAGCATTTTACTTATTTCTAAAAGCCTGGAAATTTGAAAAGAATTATCTTGCAATAACCTTTGGAGTACTTGCAGGAATTTCAACTGCTTTAATGGGACTTACCTGGGGAGGAGTTGAATATATTTATGTTACTGTTGCTGTTGCAAGCCTTGGAGCATTTATAATAAATAAAGTAAAGACAAAGGAATTTGCAGTTTACTCTTCATGGTTATTTGTGTCTTTGATTGTTACACTTGTGTTTACAAACAGATTTTCAATAAAAGGATTTTTAACTTCTCTAGATAGTGGGCTTGCATTCTTAGTATTTTTTGTATTATTTGTCCATTTAATCGCTGAAAAATTCTCATTATATAAAAAAGATTTTATGAAAAAAGTAAAACTCCCATCAAATCTTATTTCAATTATAATTTCAGTTATACTAGGAGTTATCTTGGTTTCAATTGCAATGGGACCTAGCGTCATTATTGAAAAATTAACTGCACTTAATCAAATAATGTTTAGGCCAATTACTGGAAGATGGAGCACCACTGTTGCTGAAAATAACCAGCCACATTTTATAGAGTGGGTCGGAAGTTTTGGACCTAGTCTTAAAAATATACCTATCTTGTTCTGGTTAGGTGTCATAGGTTCAATATTATTATTTAAAAAAGCATTAAATCATTTGAAAGAAAAAGATGCTTGGATTTTAGTTTTAACTTATGTCTTACTTTTTGCTGGACTCGTTTTTTCAAGATATTCTGATTCAACAATATTTAATGGAGAAAATTTTATTAGTAAACTGTTTTATTATGCATCTGCGCTTATATTTATTGGTTCACTAGTTTATTATTATATAAAATATGATAAAGTGCAAGATAAGGCATTTGAAAAAATAGACTTTGAATATTTATTCTTACTTGTCTTGTTTATATTATGTTTATTTACAGCTAGAAGTGCAGTTAGACTTATTATGGTTCTTGGACCTATCATCCCAATATTTGTAGGATTCTTAATAATATATTCTTTTGAGGGATTTAGAAAAACCAAGGATGAAACTTGGAAAGTAGTGCTAGGGGCAGCTGTACTTTTAATTTTAATACTTAGTATGTTTAGTTTTTACAGTTTTTACAATTCGATAAAAACCGAATCTTACAATTATGTTCCTTCTTATTATAATCAACAATGGCAAGAGGCAATGAAATGGGTGGATACTAATACTTCGTCAGATGCAGTTTTTGCACATTGGTGGGATTATGGATATTGGGTCCAAAGTATTGGAAACAGAGCCACAGTTCTTGATGGAGGAAATTCAATAACTTATTGGAATTATTTGATGGGTAGACTTGTTCTTACAGGGGATAATCAAAAAGATTCACTTGAATTTTTATATAATCATAATACAACACATTTACTGATTGATTCAAGCGATATTGGTAAGTATGGTGCATTTTCAAGTATTGGAAGTGATAAGAATTATGATAGATATTCTTGGTTTGGAACTTTCTTACTGGATGAAAGTCAGACTCAAGAAACAAGCAATGAGACCCTGCTAGTTTATACTGGAGGAATTGCCCTAGATGAAGATTTAATAATTAATGATAGTGGAAAAGAAATATTACTCCCAGGACAAGCTGCAGGAGTTGGGGCAATAGTTCTTCCATACATGAAAACGTCAAATCAAACTCAATTTGGACAACCCTATGTTGTAATGGTTTATCAAGGAAAACAATATAAGCAAAACCTCAGATATCTATCTGTTGATAAAAAGTTTATTGACTTTAATTCAGGAATTGAAGGTTGTGCATATATAATGACAAAAGTTACTCAAGATGGACAAAGAGTTGGCGCAGATCCTATTGGAGCCTCTATTTTTATTTCTCCAAGACTTATGAGAGGATTTTTTGCTCAAAAATATCTATTAAATGACCCTTTTAAGAAATTCCCTAATTTTAAAATAGTTCATTCTGAACCTAATTTGATAATCTCAAGCCTTAACAGTCAAGGTATGAATCTCCCTGAATTTGTTTATTTCCAAGGAATACAGGGACCAATAAAAATATGGTCTGTTGAATACACTGGAAATGAAAAGATAAAGCAAGAATATCAGGATAAAGATGCTACTTTATATCTAGATTGGCAGTTATAATCTATAAGTATAAGTTTTAAAAAGCCCAAAATTCTAAGTAAAATCATGGAAATATTGTTATTTATATCATTATTAGTAAGCTTAATTGTATGTTTGATATTTTTGCCTAAATGGAATAAAAAATGCAAAGAGGTTGGATTATTATGGGAAGATATGAATAAATTCAACAGACCCAAGGATGTTGCTTCTTCAGGAGGAATTGTAGTTATTATGGCATTTGTCCTAGGGGTATTATCTTATATTGCAATAAGACAGTTTATTTTCAAAGATGTTAGTGGAGTTAGTTTACAAATATTTGGGTTATTATCAGTTATTTTAATACTTGCAATAGTAGGTTTAACCGATGACTTATTGGGTTGGAAGCATGGTGGACTTTCTGCAAGATTTAGAATTTTTTTGGCACTTGCAGCTTCAATACCTTTAATTGTAATAAATGCAGGGGTTCATGAAATAATGCTCCCTTTTTTTGGATTAATTGAACTAGGTATAATTTATCCATTAATTCTTATTCCAATAGGAATTACAGGAGCAACAACAACCTATAATATGCTTGCAGGACTTAATGGACTTGAATCAGGTCAAGGAATAATTATAATTAGTTTTTTATCATTTATAGCCTATATAACTGGCTCATCCTGGATTTCATTAATTGGACTTTGTATGGTTATGAGCCTTTTAGTTTTTTATTACTATAATAAATACCCTGCAAGTGTTTTTCCAGGAGATATACTAACTTATTCAATAGGGGCATTAATCGCCTGCATGGCTATTCTTGGAAATTTTGAAAAAATTGCAGTATTTGTCTTTATCCCCTATATTTTAGAAACAGTGCTTAAATCAAGAGGGGGTTTAAAAAAGCAATCTTTTTTGATTCCTCAAAAAGACGGAAGTTTAGAGCTTCCTTACACTAAAATCTACGGCCTTACGCATTTGTCTTTATTTATACTCAAAAAATTCAAGAAAAAGGTTTATGAAAAAGATGTAGTCTACCTTATATTTGCATTTCAAATAATACTCTGTTTAATTGCATTAGTAATATTTAGAGTAGATTTATTTGGCATATAATTAACGGATTCTACAGTACACTTAAATTTATATTCATCTACAAATAACTCAATATAATGAAGATTAGCATAATAATTCCGGCACATAATGAAGAAGAAAGAATAGGCAGAACCCTTTTTGCTTATTCTAAATTTTTTAAAAATCTAAAAGAACAAGAAAATATTGACTTTGAAATTTTAGTAGTTATAAATAATACTCAGGATAAAACAGAAGATATTGTAAAAGTCCACTCTAAAGAGAATAGTGAGATAAGGTGCATTAGATTTAAAGAAGGTGGAAAAGGATTTGCAATAATTGAAGGATTTCGTGATTCATTAAAAAGGAATAATGATTTGATTGGATTTGTAGATGCTGATATGGCTACGGCTCCTGAACATTTTTATTGGCTGATAAAATATTTAGGAAAACATGATGGAGCAATTGCAAGTAGGGGACATAAAAAGTCCATTGTTAAGACTAGTCTAAAAAGAAAAATAACCCATAAGGGATTTAATTTTGTAGTTAGAAGCTTGCTTTTTTTACCTTATTCGGATACTCAATGCGGGGCTAAAATATTCAAAAGAGAAGCAATAGATAAAGTAGTTAATGAACTGGGAATAACTCAATGGGGATTTGATGTTGATTTGTTATACAGACTTAATAAAAAAAGATTAAAAATTAAAGAAATACCTACTGTTTGGGAAGATCAACAAGGTTCAAAAATTAACCTTAAAAGTGTTCCAATAAAAATGTTTGCATCAGTAGTTAGATTAAGACTGATAAATTCTCCGTTTAAAGGATTTATAAGGATCTATAATAAAATGCCTGAATCTATAAAAATACATCATCTGATATAACCATATGAAAAAATTAAATCTAGGATGTGGAAAAGACATAAAAGAAGGTTATGTTAATTTAGATTCTGTTAAACTTAACGGCGTAGATGTTGTTTTTGATATAAATAAACCACGTTTACCATTTAAAAATAATACTTTTGATGAAATATACTGTTCTCATGTACTTGAACATGTAATAGACTTGCCTAAAACCATGAATGAATTAAAAAGGATATGCAAGACAAATGGAAAGATAATCATTCGTGTGCCTCATTTTTCATGCGGAGTGTCTTATAGAGACCCAACCCACAGAAGGCTTTTTAGTTATTTTACATTTGATTATTTTGAAGAAGGAGCATATGGACTTACCAAGTTTAAAATAGTAAAAAAAAGATTAAATTTTACCAGACTTGCATTTACTTTTTTAAACCCTTTACTTAATCCAATAATTAATTTAAATCCGCTAATCTATGAAAGATTTTTCTGCTGGGTCCTTCCTTGTGCAGAAGTAGTTTTTGAACTAGAGGTAATAAAATGATTAAACCAAAGAAAAAAATAACACTAGTAATCCCTGCAAAACAAGGGGCAAAATTAAGTGTTCTTGAAACCATTAATAAATCTGATTTTGAAATTATTGTTGAGACTGGAAACAATACTTCAAGAAACAGAAACAATGGAATAAAAAAGGCAAAAACTGAAATTGTTGCATTTACAAATGCACATACTGTTCTTAATTTCGACTGGTTAATCCAAGTTGAAAAGTTCTTTAAAAAACACCCAGAAATAGACATTGTTGGGGGACCTCAACTTAATTATTCAAACGAAAAGTTCTTTGCAAGATCTAGCGGATATGCACTTAGTTCTTTATTTGGGGCTTCTGTTATGAGTAAAAGATATAGTCAAGGCAAACTTAGCCTAAATGCAGATGAAACCGTAGTTACCTCAGCTAACCTTATCTGCAGAAAAAAGGTTTTTAAAAGAGTTAAATTTGATGAAAATATTTATCCGGGTGAAGATCCAAAATTTATTAGTGATGCTAAAGCTGCGGGTTTTAAAATTGCTTATACTCCTGAGATAATTGTATACAACCTTCGTAGAAATAGTTTTTCTGAATTATTTAAACAAATATTTAATTATGGAAGAGTCAGACCTAAAAAAGAAAATTTTCTTGAGACAATTAAAAGACCATATTTTATTTGCCCTACTCTTTTTTTAATTTATCTTTTAATTCTTCCAACCCTGAGCCTGATTAGTAAATATTTTTTAATCCCGGGACTTATTTATGTTATATTAAGCCTTGTTTTTTCAGTTTATGAAAGCATCCTAAATAAAGAATTCAAATCTGTATTTATACTGCCATTTATCTTTTTAACAATACATTTAAGTTATGGACTCGGTTTTCTCATAGGTCTAATGGAAAAATATAAAACAAAATGAACCCTAAAATTTCTATAGTTATATGCACCTATAATGGGGAGAAAATAATTTCAAGATGCATTGATTCTATTTTAAATCAAGAATATAAGAACTTTGAAATTTTATGTGTTGATGGCGGAAGCAAAGACAAGACCCTTGAGATTATAAAAAATTATTCAGACAAAAGGATAAAGATTATAAATAATAAGAATCGCCTTCCAGAAGGAGTAGGAAATGGAAAATGGTTAGGATTTAAAAAATGCAGGGGAGAAATTATTGGATTTATTGACCAGGATAATGAACTTCAAAGAAAAGACTTACTAAACATAATTATTAAAACATTTAAACAAGAAAAAAATGTAGTGGGCATTCTTGGTGGGCTCAAGCATGAGGCCTTATCAAAACCAGTTACTAGATATATCTCACTGATTGGAACAGATTCTTTTTTTTCATATCGTTCAATAGATTTTTTGAGGAATATAAACGATTATTCTATAAATAATGATTTAGATGGGATAAATATTGAACTTGATAATACCCAGCTTACAGGAGGAAATTGTTTTTTTTATAAAAAAAATGATTTGAAAAAAATAGGTGGATACAGCCAAGATGTAATAATTATAAAAGACCTTGTTAAAGTGGGGAAAAACAAGCTATTAATAGTTATAGATTCAACAACCCATTATTCAGAAGAAAGTTTTTTAAAACTAATCAAAAAAAAGTTTAGATGGGGCAAGGTTTATTTTAAGGACAAAAAGCAAAAAACATTTAATTATTTTCCAAACACTCATCTTGAGAAGATTACCTTTTTTAAAACAATTATTTTTAATTTATTAATTTTGCCTAATTTTTATTATTCTATCAAACTCTACAATAAAAGTAGAGACTTCGTGGCATTTATGTTTCCATTTATTGCATTTATGAATACTTTTGCTTATTTTTTAAGCACTGCTAGAAGTATTATTATATCCAAGCCTATAAAGAACTAATACAGGTTGAGTTTGTTCTTTATCGGCAAAATAAGCATTTATTGGAGTTAACTTATCTTTGTTATCATTAATCCAAGAGTTTAGCCACTCTGGATGAGATTCAAATATTGAGACCTCTAAAATCGCTGGTTTATTTGAAGCAAGATAATTATTGAACTCTGAAGAGTTTTTAATCGATGAATAAGTACTAACGTTTCTTTCTGAATAATAAACAGTTTGGGGATAAGATATTGAAAGAACTTGAGTATTCTTGGGATAATTATCTTTTATCCAAAGAGCAGCATCCCTTACTTGCGAATAAGAATCAACTTTAAATTTTATTATCTGGTCTGCATGAATCATTTGACTGTAAGCTCCAAGTATTACAATTAAAATTATTAGTGCACTAACAAAATATTTTGATTTTATAAAACTCCCAATATATTCTGAAAATTCAATTATCCCTTTTCCTGTAAAAGCAAGCATTGCAGGAAGTAGTGGGAAAAACCAACGATATTCAAAGCTATTTGCACGCATAATGAACACAAATACGAAGAGGGTTGAAAAAAGCAAAAGAAGGTTAAATAAATCTGATTTAAATTCAAGGTTTTCAGAATCTACCTTAAATGTTTTTATATTGTCTAGAACTAAAACAGTTCTAAAAAAAATCATCGCGAGCCCTATTAAAAACCCATAAAAAAGCAAAGAAGGTATATATGAAATAGGAGATTCATAAAAACCATAAAATACATTAAATGAATTCCAGCCAATAGGGTCTGAAAAATGAGTATAAGTACTTAAAAAATTTTGAGGAATACTTGTAAAGATAAATGCGCTGATTATCGCAACAATAAGAAGACCAATAATGATTAGACTTGATTTTGTAAGGAGTTTATCTTTATTTAACAAAACAACAAGTAATAACAAGGCCGGAATAAACATTACATTTCCTGGCCTAAATGCCATAGAGACAATCGAAAATAATAAAATCCAAATAAGGGAATATTTATGATTTATAAAATAAAAGTCTTTACTTTTAATATAACATCTAAATAAAATAAATAATGCTAAAAACTGAAAGATTAAAGCAAAATTTTCGGTATGAAAACGATTACTATAAAATAAATGCTCCCATAAAACACTAACTAAGATTGTAGAAATTAAAGCTATCCTCTTATCCAGATACATTTCTTTAATCATAAAGTAAGTTAGAACAATAACTAGAACAGATGGAATAAATAATGCTAAAAATCTCATAATAGGCTCGCTAGTAATTCCTAAAAAGAAAAAAATAGACATAAATGCAGGAAATATTGGAGAACGAATTGAAGAAGTATCATATTGAAGAAGCCCGGCTATTGCTTTTGCCTGGGACATATACTCAGATTCATCCCACCAAATAGGTTGATTTTTAGTCAACCAAAAATAATAAAATCGAATTGCTATTGCAAATAAGATTATTGCAAAAAAAGTCAAATTATAAGGATTTTTAAACCATCCTTTTATTTTATCTTTTCTTTTTTTAATTGTTTCTTCTGAATTTTCCATTAGATTTTATAAAATTATTTGGTAGTTTCTACTCTTTTCCATATTTCTTTATGAGATTTCTTATTTATATTTATATCCCTATAGATAACTAACCAAAGGTAAACTCTTGCTAAAAATAACTCGATTAACCAGAAAAATTCTAAGGGGTTTGAAACATATCTTAAAAGTGAAAATCCGCCCAGAGATTCTTTTCTAAAGGACCTCATTTCTACATTGGTCATTTTTCTTATTTGATTGTAACCGCCTGCACTTCTCTTTTTTTGAATAACCCAGTCATCAAATGTTGTGGGATATTTTACATAAACTTTTGACTTTTCTGAATAACTTAGACTATATCCTTTTTTATATACATTATTTGAAATAAAACCATCTTCAGATAATAGTTCTTCTGGAAGCTTTGGAAACAAAGATTTCTTAATAGCAAATAAATATCCTGAACAAAAAAATCTTCTTTTTAATTTTAAGGCAGTTAACCTTCTTTTGCTTGCAATACTAGTTAGAACATAAGCCCAAAAACCAAGTCTATTCTTTCTTGAATTTAATGAAACCGGGTTACCTGAAACTGCACCTATTTTGGGATTTTCAAAAGGTTTAATCAAAAAACTTAATGAGTCTCCTCCAACATAAACATCCCCATCAGTTAGGATTAGGATATTGCCTTTTGCATTACTTACTGCAAGATTTAAAGCAGCAGGCTTACCTTTTCCTTCATCTTTTAAAGTTCTTACAAACTTGTATCTTTTTGAATAAATCTTTGCAACATTAAGGGTTTCATTATCAGGAGCGGTTACGAGAATTTCATAATTTGTCAGGTTGTTTTTTAAAATTTGTTCTATTGCTTTTCCAATTGTGCTTGGCTCTTTATAGGCAGTTATTATTATTGATATCATTTTTAAATAAGGAGAGATATACTTTAATTAACTTTCTCCAGGAGTATTTTTTTGAATCTTCTCTTGCTTGCTTTTGGATATTCTTTTCTGAAAGACTACTCTTTATTAAATCTGCAAGTTGGCCAGAGTCTCCAATCTCAAATAATAACCCGTTATTTTGGTTTTTAATTATTTCTCTTCCACCGTCTGTATTTGAGGAAATAACTATTTTCTGTCTAGCCATTGCTTCCAAGAGGACCTGAGGCATTGCTTCCCTATTACTCGGTAAGACGAATAGTTTATAGGAATCAATTAGTTTTATTTTTTGTTTTAGATTATACACAGGAGGTAAAATCCTAATATTTTTGAGATTATTCTTTTTTATAATTTTGTCTAATTTATCTAAGTATTCTTTTTCAAAGCTGCCCACTATTGCAAAATGCAGGTGAGGTAGAAGTTTTGCAGTATAAACAAAAGTTTCTAAATTTTTTACAGGTGCAATTCTTCCAAGAAATAATACATCTTTTCCCTTAACAGAATGGTTTATTTTTTCTGAAAAAAATTCTTCAGGGAGTCCGTTTGGGATATAAACAATTTTATTTTCTTTTAGGCCTAGTCTTTTTAAATAAGGATATTCCCATTTAGTTATTGCAATCACTTTTGTAAATTTGTTTAAAAGGGGTTTTACTTTAAATTTATTATAAAAAGATGTTGCAAAATTTAATGGAAACTTTCTTTTTACATTAAATGGGGCATGAGTTACTAAATAACATGGAATCTTATTTTTTAAACAAATTCTTAAAGCATTAAATGAATGAGGATGCAAAAGATGAGTTATTACAATATCTACTTGATTTTTGTGTATTAAGTTTTGAAGTTCACTTTCAAAGTTAAATGAATTAACATTTTTAGAAATGGATAGCCCTTTGGATTTAAATCTTTTAATACAAATATTATCAATATCTTCTTGGGATATTGCTTTTTCATTAGTTCCTTTAATTATATCTGAAGAAATTACAGTAACCTGGTTACCTAGTCTGGTAAATTCATTACTTTCCGAAATAACCCTTGCCCAGACTCCGCAGATTCCTTTTGAGAAAGGACAGATCTCAATTATTTTTAGATGTGGATTTGACATATAAATCTAATAAAACTAAGATATTTAAATGATATCTCTATTTCTAATCTATGAATGTTTCAATTATAATTCCCATGTATAACCCAAATAAGGAGATTTTGAAAAGGGTGAATAACGCTGTAAAGAACCAGAGTTACAAAGGCAAAATACAGGTTATCCAAATTAATGAAGGATGGGGGCTTGCAAAATCAATGAATCAGGGGATTAAAGAAGCTAAATATGATATTATTGTAACTCTTCACCAAGATTGTATTCCTATTTCAAATAGTTGGCTTTCTACACTAGTCAAGCCATTAGAATATCCAAAAATAGTTGCTTGTGCTTCAGATGTTATGGACTTTGAAAACAAAGAAAAATATACGCCCCTACTTGATGAAAAGGGCTGTGCATATAAAAAAGACATGCTTGAAAAAGTAGGATATTTTGATGAATCTACTTTTCTAAATAGTGGAGAAGATATGGATTTGTATATGAAACTTAAAAAAGTTGGAGAGATTGCCTACCCTCATAGCGTAGTAGAACATTATCATCCAGGATATCTTAAGGCAAAAGGATATAAAAGACTGCAAAATGCAAATACTTGGGGCTGTTTGTTTAGAATTTATGGAGTTAAACTATCTGGCTGGTGGAAGCCAATAATCAAAGCAAATGTTTTTAATCCTAAATATTTCTATTGGTTTTGGAGAGGTTTTTTTAAGAGGAAACAGGACTTTAAAAAATGAAAAAGAAAAATCAACCCCTTGTTTGTATTGTCATTGTCAACTGGAATGGTGGTGAAAAAATCAATAATTGTCTAAAGAGTCTTAAAAAAACAAAATATCCTAATTATAAAGTTGTAGTGTTGGATAATGGTTCAAGTGATGATTCAATTAAAACGATTAAAAAATTTAAGGAAGTTTTTTTATTAAAAGGAAAAGAAAACCTAGGATTTACAGGAGGGAGTAATCTTCTTTACCAATTTGTTATAAAAAGATTTAATCCAGACTATGTTTGCAATATGAATAATGATATTGTAACAGTTCAACAGGATTGGCTTAGTTTAATGGTTAAGGAACTTGAAAAAGAGGAGAAAAGAGGTATATGTGGAAACAAATTAGTTTTTCCAGATGGAAGAGTTCAACAACTTTTTTGGGATAGACAACCTAAGGAATATAATGAAAAAGATAATGGGCAGTATAATTTTGTAAGGGAAGTTAGTGCTGTTGGCGGAGCTAATATTCTAATAAAAAGAAGTGTTCTTGAAATAATAGGGGGAACTGATGAAAACTATTTCTATGGTCCAGATGATATAGATTATTGTTTTAGGGCAAAAGAAAAAGGATTTAAGATAGTTTATACAGGACTTTCCAAATCAGTCCATGTTGGAAGTTTTTCTTATAAATCTTCTTCCAAGGATTTTATATATAAACACCAGTCTTATGGAATGATACTTTTTTCTTTTAGACATGAGAAATTTCCAAAAGCAATGAAAATGGTTTTTAATCAGTTTGTAAGAATATTTCTAACCAGAAAAGATCCATTTAGAAGCAAGGAAATTTCAAATTTTTATTTTCATAAAACTGTAATTATAAGGACTTTTTACTTTTTTAACTCATTAGTTTTAGCAATTAAGAACTACCAAAATGTTAAAATAGGGGATTATTCTTATCTCGAAAATGAAACAGTCTAAAAAACTTACAATTGGGTGCGGTAAAGACATAAAAGAAGATTTTGTTAATTTAGACATTGTCAAACTTCCTGGAGTGGATGTTGTCCATAACCTAGAAAAATATCCTTGGCCATTTAAAGACAATACTTTTGAGTATATTTATTGTGATAATGTTCTGGAACATTTAGAAGATATTATAAAACCTATGGAAGAAATATGGAGAATTTCTAAAAATGGTAGTGAAACAATGATAATTGTTCCAATATTTCCAAGTGTATGGAGCTTTTGCGATCCAACGCACAAGTCAGTTTATACTTTTTTTACATTTAACTATTTTAGACCTGAAGATGAACTTAACTATTACACTAAGGCTAGATTTAAAATAAAGTCTAGAAAAATAATGTTTCAAAGAGGACTTCAACCTATACAATGGATTGTTAACTCGACTAGATTTACTCAAAAAGCATGGGCATTATTCATATCTCATTTAGTTCCGGCACAATTTCTAGAAGTGTCTCTTGAAGCTATAAAATGAAAATTATAAATAAAATTTCAATTACTCGTTAAGAGGTAAAGTTTTGTAAAATGAAGCCAATAAAAATTTCAGTAATAATTCCCACTTATAATGAAGAAGAGGATATTTCTAATGCAATAAAAAGTTTGCTTATTCAATCTGAAAAAAATATTGAAATAATTATTGTTGATGATGGATCAACTGACAAAACTCGTGAAATTGTTAAAAAGTTTAAAAAAGTAAGGTTAATACTGGGAAAACATAGGGGTCCAGGAATATCTAGAAATTTAGGGGCAAAAAAAGCTTATGGAAAAATACTAGTATTTGTTGATGCAGACATGACTTTTGAAAAAAATTATTTAAAAAATTTAATAAAACCTATTGAAAGTTCAAAAGAGATTATTGGAACTACTCACAATTATGAAGTTATTGATAATACCAACAATATCTGGAGTAGATGTTGGGGGAAAGTTAGAGTAAATGAGAAAGAAGGTTATGGAAATTCAGTTATTTTTCGCGCAATACTTAAAAAGAAATTTTTAGAAATGGGAGGATTTAATCCTAAATATGGATATGCTGATGATCAAACGTTTTTTATTGAAAGAAAAATAAAACCCTATGTTGCTCGCGACACTACTTGTTACCATAAAAATCCTGAAACACTAAAAGCAGTCTACAAGCAAAGTAGATGGATTGGTGCTTCTTTAAATAATAAATTTTTAAACATGCCTCTAATTAAAAAAATTATTCCATTTTTAATGATACTGGTCTCCCCTATTTCTATAATACTACTCTCTATAAAAAAGGCAAGTAATCTAAATGAATGGAAAATATTCTTTCCATACATGCTATTGTTTATAACTGCAAGATATTTTGGAACACTTGAAGGAATAACAAGAAAAGTTTATTTTGGGAAAAACTTTAAATAATTAACTAAATGTTCTTATTTTTCTATAAATTGCAGAAATTATACTCCAGTCATTATAATCTAAAGATTTTGATATTAATACTAAAAAGGAATAAACCCCTAAAAAACCAATCGTCAATACTACAATTAAAAAAATGTTTGAAGAAGAAAAAATACTTCTGAGATACATTAAAAGAAATCCTGAAATAAGACCTATAAAGAGTATACTTATCATTTTAATTCTTATTGGAATAATTCCGAGACTCTTTTTTGCCTGAAAAAAGAACAACATATTTAAGAATACCATAGATAGTGCTGTTGCAAGTGCAGCCCCATTTATTCCTAAAGAGTTGTCTATGCTCATAATGACGGGCATAGGGATTAATATAAAATTTAAAATTACATTAACTAAGCAAGCAATTACCATGTCCATAAGAACAAGTTTTGACTTTCCTGCCATTGAAAGAAGATTATTTGAAATAGTTCCGATTGAAGCTATAAATGAACCAAATATTAAAATCCTTAATGCGTTTTCAGAGACAAGATACGGACTTCCAAATAAAATGTTTATTGCTGCTCCCGGGAATACAAATATTAAAATAAAAAGGGGAAGATTAACCATAAATATCCATTTTCCGAGTTGCTTACTTACTTGTTTAATCAGTTCGAAGTCTTTATTTGAATAATGCCTATTTATCATTGGAAAGAATAATTGCATAAATAGTTCAGGAATCATAGAAAGCATCAGAGCTATTGGAACTGCTGCATTATAAAATCCTACAGATTCTGCTCCTTTAAAATAGCCTAAAAAGAAAGAATCAATCCAGTAAAATAACATAGAAGCTATTGAAAAAAACATCAGTGGAAAAGAATATGAAAAGAAACTTTTTCTTACTTGGGTTTTCTCTTGTTTAGATAAGTTAGATTTAACAAATAATTCGGGAAGTTTATATTTGCAGATTAAATAGGAAGTAATAAGCACTGCTAAAAATCCGATACAATAAGAAACTACTGAGGAAGAAGCCCCACATCCTAATACTACAAGGATTACAAGAGTTAAGACTCTTACAAGATTTTGAAGAATATTATATACAAAAGAATAACTGCTGATTAATTCATATCCCCTTAAAGCATTTAAAAAGGGACTAGAAAGAACTGCTATGGGTACAAAAAAGCTCAAAATTTTAAGAAGATTTACTAGGTCAATATCGTGAAAAATATTTACTGCAATAAATTCTGAAAGAAAAAATAATAAGACTGCTGAAATAATACCTGTTACTAAGAGTATTTTATTAGTCAATTTTAGAAGATATGAAATTCTATTACTTTCTTTTTTTCCACGATATTGTGGAATAAATCTTGCCAGACCATCTAATAGCCCAAGTGAAGAAACAGCCAGAATTATTCCTAGGACCATTGTAACTAAAGAAAACAAACCATAGACTTCAGGACCATAATACCTTGCTACAATTATCCTATAGGCATAACCTAGCAATTTAGACATAACTAACCCAATAAAAACTATTATTGAAGTTTTTGCAATAAGTTTCAAAGAATCATCTAAAGGATTATTGTTTTTCTTCATAATTAATATATAGTAAAATTGTATTTAAATATATTGAAAAAGAAAAGTTTCTTAAGACTCAATATTATTTAGCAGGGTTACATTCTCCAAAATTATTTTCTGAGGTTGCTCCTTCTATCTGCTCCCAGTCTGGATTTTTTCTTACTTTTTGATTGAGTCTCCAAACTGCTTCTAAAAGGTCTGGGTCATATCCTAAATCCTTTGCAAGCCAAGTAAGAGCCCTCAAGTCTTTTGGAAAACATTTTCCTCCAAAACCTCTGTCCCCATCATATCCAGGAACATCCATAAAATCCCCAATTCTTGGATCCATTAGTATTGCTTCTTTTACTCCATTATAATCTACACCTGTAACTTGACATATGTTATAAATTTCATTTGCAACTGCTACTTGACAAGCTAGTGTAACATTTGAAGCATATTTAATCATCTCTGAAGTTTTAGTGTCGGTTAATACAAATCTTGCTTGAGGAAATACCGGCTTATAAATTGCTTCTGCTTGATTTAGACTTAAGGGGTCATCAGCACCTAGAACTATTCTATCAGTATTTTGCATGTCTTCAAGAGCATATCTTTCTCTTAAAAATTCAGGATTAAATGCAAATCTAAATGGATATTGCTCTGAAAGTTTATGAGTTGTTCCAGAAACTGCTGTTGACCGAATTATTACTAAAAGGTCTTCAGGATTTCTTCCTGCCTGCTTTGTTGACTCAAGTAACTGGTTAATGGAACTATGGATATTTGTATAATCAATTGCTCCACTCTTTTGCATAGGAGTTGGTACTGAGATAAAAGCAGCTTCTGACTCTTTTGCAAGAACCTCTAAACTTTGAGGTGTATTGATTGGAGGATTTGCCCATTCATTGCATTTTTCATTACACCATTCAGGGGTCTTATATTTATCATATAAAAAGAGATCGTGATGAGAATGCAAAACCCTTGCTGTTGAACCGCCAACAAATCCTACTCCAATTATACCTATTTTCATTAGGCTAGATATATTTTTTAGTTTTTAATATTTTCTAGTATCTAAAATATAGTTTAAAAGTATTTACCTTTATCTCTCGAAAGGTATCTTATTAAACTAAATTCTCTGACTCCAAACCGATAATGATAAAAGAGGTCTATTAAATCCAAAATTGAATGAAAAATCATTCCCAGAAAAATAAAAAAGAATCCACTCCAAAAATAAGACAACAGCAAAACCAGAACAATAAATTCAACAGTATGAAAAATATGCATTATAGTCTTATGATTTTTAGGAAGAGATTTATGCCAATAATAAGCTTTTTTTAAGTTCCAAATCTTTTTTCTTTTGACAATAAACATATAATGATCTACATCAATAAAAACAGAGGCAAATAAAATCAAAAATGCCTGAAAGAGGGTCAAGTGAAATAGAAAATAAAGTAATATTGAAAAGATGAGCCCGAAAATAAAATGAATTTTTGGTAACATAGACTAAAAAGCAGATTATTCTTTAAAAATCTTATTCATCGAGTAAATTTGTCTGAAATTATAATTTCAGCCAGATTAAGTTTGAATTTTATTCATAGGTGAATTAGGAATAAAACCATTAAATAAATTAAAGACTTAAGAAACTAATAGATTATTCATCAAGTAGGCCTAAAAGATAAGAGCCATAACCTGAATTTTTTTGAGGTTCTGCTACCCTCTTTAATCCTTCTGCATCAATAAAACCTTTTCTATAAGCAATTTCTTCAGGACAACAAATCTGCGAACCTTGTCTTTTTTGTATTGCTCTTACATAATCTGATGCATCTGAAAGAGAATCAAAAGTTCCAGTGTCAAGCCAAGCAAAACCACTCCCCATTATTTTAACTTCGAGATTTCCTTGTTCTAAATAAGTACGATTAAGGTCTGTAATTTCAAGCTCCCCTCGTTTAGACGGTTCTAGATTTGCTGCTCTTTTTACAACTGAATTATCATAAAAATAAAGTCCAACTACTGCATAATTGGATTTTGGAACTGCGGGTTTTTCTTCAAGTGAAACTGCTTTTCCATTTTTGTCAAATTCAACTACTCCATACCTCTGTGGGTCACTTACCCGATATCCAAAAACTGTTGCACCAGTTTTATTTGAACTTGCTTTGTTTAATAATTCTGGAAGTCCATGACCATGAAAAATATTATCTCCTAGTATAAGTGCAACAGAATCATTTCCAATAAATTTTTTACCTACTCTAAATGCATCAGCAAGACCTCTTGGTTTATCCTGAACTTTATAAGAAAAATTCATTCCAAGCTCGGAGCCATCTTCTAGAAGAGATTTAAACATTGGCAGGTCTCTTGGAGTAGAGATTATTAAAATATCTTTTATTCCTGTGAGCATTAAAGTTGACAGGGGATAGTAAATCATAGGTTTGTCATAAACTGGTAAAATCTGTTTACTAATTGCTTTTGTTGCAGGCTCAAGTCTTGTTGCTCTTCCTCCTGCAAGAATTATTCCTTTCATTATAATCTCCCCCTATATCCAATTAAACACTCTTTAACAGCATCATGAATCTCAGGAAGTTCTAAACCCTCTGAAGCAAGTTTAGATGTGCTCAAATAACAATTAGACCTTTTTCCAACAGTTACTTTGTCTAACTGTTCTAAAGACATTGGCTTAAATGTATGGGTTGAATCTATTAATTCTTGATAAAGATTCATAATATCTGCTGCAGAAATAAGCCCGGGATTTACTAAATTATAAATTCCATTTCTCCTCAGTTCAATAAGAGATTTCATTGCATTTATTGCATGAGGGACAGTTGTCATAGAGTTTGGTTCAGAAATAACCTCGGGATATTTTATTAGTTTATCAATTAAATTTCTTTCATTGGGTCTATCATCAATAGGCATTCTAACTCTGAGTATCAAACCGGGAAGCTCTGCTAAAGCAAGTTCGGAAATAATTTTTGTTTTTGCATAAAACTGAGGACCATAAAAATTAGGGGTATCTTTTTCACTAAAACCATTAGAAGGATAACCTGAATACATACATCCGCTTCCAATATGAACAAAAAAAATTCCTCGGCTAGAGCACTCAGTTGAAAGATTAAGTGGAACAGTAACATTACCCTGAAAAGTTTCTTCTTTATGGGCTTCACACCAATCAATATTAGGTCTTCCGGTTTTTCCTATTGTATTTATAACAACTGCGGGTTTTTCTTGGTCTAGGAAATCATTTAGACTTGACAGATTAAGAGGATTTACTTCTTGTCTTGAAACTAGCCTATAGTCTAATTCACTGGAAATTCTTTTTCCTAAAAATCCTGCTCCAAAAACAATTCCTGTCTTGGTCATTTTTTTAGTGGCCCCCACCAAGATGGATTTTGTTCATACCAACTACAAAGAGCATTAACTTCACTATTGAGATTTAGATGTTTGTATTCAAACCCTAAAGATTTTAATTTATCTCCTGAAATTGAATACCTAAAATCATGGGCTTTTCTATGTTCTGATTTTTTTATCATATCTTCTCCAACCCCAAAATGACTAAGAAGCATCCTAGTCATCTCAATATTTGTTCTTTCATTGTCTCCGGGAATATTATAAACATCTCCAGTATTTGCTTTTTTTGAAACATACCAAATCGCTCTGCAATTGTCCTCTACATGCAGCCAGTCTCTAACATTAAGCCCTGGATTTTCTTTAGACCACATTAACGGAACTGGTTGTCCATTAACCAAGTTAGTAATAAAAAGAGGAAGAAGTTTTTCTGGAAATTGATAAGGACCATAATTATTTGCACTCCTTGTAATAACTGCAGGGAGTCCTCTGCTTGTAGTATACTCCATAATTACTCCTTCTGCACTTGCTTTTGTCTGTGCATAAGGGTTTGATGGAGAAAGCGGAGAAGTTTCAACAAAACTTCCATCTTTGATACTTCCATAAACCTCATCTGTAGAAATATGAACAAATCTTTTTACCCTCTTTGCTGCAGTAAATGCAAGAGCTCTTGTCCCTTCTATATTTGTTCTTAAAAATGGACTATTATCACTTAAACTATTATCTACATGACTTTCTGCTGCAAAATTAAATAATAAATCAGGACTATATTTTTGGAAAATGTCAAGAGAAGCATAAGGATCACAAATATCCCCTTGGACCAAAACATACCGGGGGTCTTTATCAAGACCCATATGTTCAATATTTCTTCCTTGACCTGCATAGGTTTGAAGGTCTAGATTAATGACTTTCTCAATACCTGCTTGTTTAGTCTCAGAACTAGTCAACAAATATCTAATAAAATTACTTCCAATAAAACCACTGCCGCCAGTTACTAAAACTTTCATAAAATAGCAAGATATGAGTGGTTTTTAAAGATTATGAATATAGAACCTATTCCTTGATTATTCGCTTAACTATATCTGCAAATGCAGGTCGAGTTATTAATATTCCTACACTAACTCCAATTATTGTTGTGAGTGCAAATCCTTTTAACATTCCTGCACCTGCCCAGAATAATGGAATCATCGCAACCACTACAAGTGAAAATGCACTCAATATGACAAAAAAGGCATTTTTTATTTTTTCTTTTAAACTAGACTTATCATCAAAAGAAGCTTCATCAAGAATTACTATCTGATCATCTACTCCAGTACCCATTCCTGCAATTATTCCTGCAATACCTGGTGCATCTAAATTCCATTTTATTAAAGCAGCAATAGCCAGAGTTATTACCGCTTCAGAAAAAAGAGTCAATATTACTGCAAGAGTAACTTTTATTCTTCTATATTTTATAAATAACATAATTGAAATAAAGATAAAAACAACCAACCCTAAGATGATTATATTTTTTGTAAACTCTTTTCCGAGAACTGGAGAAATAGTATCAATTTTGACTATTTCAAGTTTATAAGGTAGACTTCCAGTAATTAAAACAGTTTGAAGTTTTTTCATGTTACTTAGTGCATCATCGTAAGCTTCTTGCTTTGTTGCCCCTTTTCCACTTCCCTGAATAGAAATCTGAGTTGTTACTCTTCCTTTTAAATCTCTTGAAATAGAAAGTGAATCAACTAGACTATCATCTAAATAAAGGTCTAGTTTTTGACTGAGATACTCTGGTTCTGAAGGATCTGTTGAAAGATTTTTAGTTACACTAGCTTGAGCTTCTGCTGCTTTTTGACTAAGCGTAATTGCAAATCTAAAACTACATACCTGTTCTCCTTGATATTCGCCACAAGAATAAACTCCTGATTCCGCCCCAGTTCTTGCAACATAAGTTATATCTTCTTCTCCTCCAGTAAAGACAGTTTTATTTCCAATCTTTGCTTCAAACTTTCCTTGTTTTGAAATAAGGTCATTTAGATCTGCAGAGGTTGCACCTGCAACTTCTACTTGCATAAAATTATTTCCAGATAAGTCAGAAACAGATTTTACTGAAACATCTGCTATTCCAAATTCGTTAAGACGATTATTTGTAATTGTAATTAAGTCTTCAAGTTCAGAAGATGAAAGAGATTTATTTTCAGCTTTAACAAGCGCTCTTGCTCCTCCGCTTAGATCAAGACCTGTCTTAAGTTTTGTTCTAGGAATATCAGCAACAGTTATTCTTGGAGCTTCATTTGTAAAAAGGATGATTTCTCCACTACTAGTTCCAAACTTAACAGTTGTTTTATTTTTAGTTGGAAAAATCGTGTTAGTAACTCTTGTATAATCTTCAAAATTATTTATGTTTTCCCCATTTATTGATTTTATTATTAAACCGGTTTTTAATCCCTGATCAAAAGCAGTTGAATTTTTTTCTACACTCTTAATTACAACCCCTTTTTCAAAGTTTGGACTTAAGATTATTCCTGAACAAATTAATACAATTATTAGTAGCCAAATTTTCCAAGTTAGTTTCATTTTAGTCTATTTTCTTTGCCTCACAGTACCATTTAATTATACTAGCATTAGTAAGCCAGGTGTTTAATATATCTGCAAATAATCCCAGCATTAAGATGAAAAATATTTGTCTGAATGAATCTGGAAGTCCTGAAACTATAAAGAATGCTGGAAGAACTGCAACTAATGCAGTTGAAGTCATAAAAATACCAGTCTTAAAAGCTCTATAGATTCTTTTATTTACAGTTCCACCTTTTGTCCTTAATGCTCTTGTTGTAAGCAAAATATCAGTATCTACAGAATAACCTATTAACATTAAAAATGCAGCAATTCCTGCTGCAGAAACTCTAACTCCTAAAAAGTCAATTAATGCAAGAGGCATTACTATATCTCCAAACACTGCAAAAATTACAGCTAGACTTGGAATAAAGGTTCTAAAAATTATAAAAATTGTAATAGACATTAAAATAAATGAAATTGCCAAAGCCAATAGTAATTGATTGTAAAAACTTTTACTTAAAGAAGGTCCAGTGAACTCTATATTTGAATTTTCTTCAGTTAATTTATAGCCTAAAAACTTTTCTATTTCGGGTTTTATTACTTCAGGTTTTGCAGAAGTATCTATAATAATTGAGATGGGCTTACCAGTCCTCAAATCAGTTAACTTTCTTACAGCAATATCTGAGAATTGAGACTGCAGGGAAGATTCTAACGCAGCTGAATCAACATTTCCCATTAAAGTAATTGTTGTTCCACCTGTCAAAGAAGAATCTTTTAACATTATGTCGCCAGTTTTATTATAAAAGTATCCTAGATAGGCAAGAGAGAGAACTAAAAGAATTATTGGAATAAGTAAGATAAGCTTATAGTATTTATCATACCAGTTCTTAGTACCTATATGAGATGGTGAATTTTCCATTTTTTGTTAATTTTAGATAGAAAAAGTGGTTTTATAAGCTTTGTTATTTTTAAGGGATGAAAATAATTCTTATAACAATATAAAAATGCGCGGGCCTACTCAACCCCCTCATTTTTTAATTAATCCCTATTCAGTTTGAAAAATCATTAGAAAGATATAAAAAAATGCGCGGGCCTACTCAACCCCCTCATTTTTTAATTAATCCCTATTCAGTTTGAAAAATCATTAGAAAGATATAAAAAAATGCGCGGGCCGGGATTTGAACCCGGGTCAACTGGTTGGAAGCCAATGATTCTAACCACTGAACTACCCACGCATAAATTAAGATAGTTTTGATAGTTTTTTAAATCTTTGTTCTACAGCTATTTGCAGATTAAAATACGCCCGAGGCAGGACTTGAACCTGCGACCTAAGCATTAGGAGTGCTTCGCTCTAATCCAAACTGAGCTACCCGGGCTTTAAAGTTAAAAGAGAAGATTAGTTTAAAAAATGTATGATAGTAAAAGCATTTAATAGAATAACCTTTCGAGAGATTTTTTTGCATATTCTTGATGATATTTTAAGTCAGCTAATTCAAGTTGTTCTTGGCTAAGATCTCCCCTCCTAATTGCATAATCTAGGATACTCCGAACTCCTTGGGGAATACTATCCAGCCCAAAAACTCTAACAATCCCTAAGGATTTTTCTAAAAGACCTATAGAGTATTGTATTGAATTTTGATTTGAGACTGGTTCCTTTCTAGGGGGTAAATTGTAATTTCTCATTAAACTCAAAAAGAAAAAATAGGATTATTAAGATTATAGTGTGTAGAAAACAATTATTAAAGTTCATAATGAATAAATGCGGGGAACAGGCACTCAACAATTGATTTCTCAATTCTTGGTGACTTCTATTCTTACAAATATAAGTATTTGAAAAATCTTGTTTTAAAGAATATAAATGCGGGGAACAGGATTTGAACCTGTGAAAGCACTAAGCAACAGATTTTGAGTCTGTCCCGTTTGACCGCTCCGGCATCCCCGCAATAAAAATCCTAAATTTCTCGCATATAAAAAACTTCTTACAAAGTTTTTAGGATTATAAAAAATATTGAAAACCCCGGATTTTTTTCTAATATAAAAACCTTTATAAACCCTCAATTTTAAGATATATTGAAGACGGCCATAATAGCTTGGAAACACCTGTTCCCATTCCGAACACAGAAGTTAAGCTTGCTATGTTGTTGGTTGATAGTTTCCTAACGGAAGTGAACCCAATAAGTTGTCTTCACCTTCAATTTAAAATGATAATTCCAATTCGTTGTATGAGCTGCGGAAAACCTATAGGGCATCTATGGGAAGAATTCAAAGACAGAGTAGAAGTAAAGAAAGAAGATTCTAAGAAAGTTTTTGATGACTTAAAACTAGAAAGATACTGTTGCAGATCAATGTTTCTAGGCCAAGTTGATAATTTAGAATTAATTAATAAGTTCAAAAAGTTCTAGATTTCTGCATAATATTTGTTAAATGCCTAATTTTATATAAGAGGTTTTGCTAATAAATATCATGAAATCAAACCTCACAAAACAAGAAGTTAACGAATATATTAAAAATATTTTTCTAAAACAAAGTTCTGCAAAAGAAATCAAATCTGCAAAAAAGCTTGCAATGAGCAAAAATATCAAACTAGGAGAATTAAGAAAAAAATTTTGTAAAAAGTGTCATTTTATGTTTAACCCTGAAAATTCTGAAGTCAGAATTCGGGAAGGATTTAAAATCATTAAGTGCAAAGGGTGTAATTCTATTAGTAGATATAAAATGAAACAATCATAAAATGACAAAAGAATTTTTAAAACTCGCAGGCAAACTTGTCCTTGCGCCTATGCACGATATAACCAATATTGCATTTAGAGTTATGTGCAAGAGATATGGGGCTTCGCTTGTTTCAACTGAGCTGTTAAGTGCAAATGCAATAGCCCGAGAAAATAATGCAGTTATGAATCTTGCTCAAACATGTAAAGAAGAAAAACCGGTTGTGTGTCAGATTTTTTCTAATAATACTGAAAACATGATTAAATCTGCAAAAATACTTGAAAAAAATTTTGATGTTATTGATATAAATTTAGGTTGTCCAAGCGATAAAATCCTAAAACAAGGAAGCGGAGGGGCTCTACTCAAAAGAAAAAATAAAATTGGAGAAATTGTAAAACAGATTAGTAGTTCTATAAAAATTCCACTAAGCGTTAAAATAAGATCAGGTTTTGATGAAAAATCAATTAATGCTGTTGAGATTGCAAAAATTTGCAAAGAAAATGGGGCAAGCATAATAACAATTCATGGCAGAACAGTAAAACAAGGATATTCTGGAAATGCAGATTGGAACATTATAAAAAAAATAAAAGATAATGTAGACATCATTGTTATTGGAAATGGGGATATTTTTTGTGGATCTGATGCTAAAAAAATGCTTGAAGAAACGGGTTGTGATTATGTTATGATCGGGAGGGGTGCAATTGGAAACCCATTTATTTTCAAAGAAATAAATGAATATTTACGAACGGGTAAAATAATCAAACAAACTAAAGAAGAAAAAATAAAAGATTATTTTGAATATATTGAACTCGCCAGAGAATTTAATATATTTTCAATAAAGGATGCAAAGCTTCGTGCACAAGAGTTTACTAAAGGACTTCCTGGAAGCAGCAAACTTAGACTTAAACTAAATCGAGTTAAAACCTTTGAAGAGATTGAAAATTTAATAAGGAAATTGTCAAATAGTTAAGACAAAAAGCAAGAAAGGGTTTTTAAATAGTAAAATCCTAAGTATAATAAAGAGAGTGTGAGATGAATAATAAAATTGTTTTAATGTTGATGGGTCTTATACTTATTAGCAATATAATTGCGTTAGATACCCAAAATGAAAATAGGCTTAGTTTTGGACATATCCTCATAGTTAAAGAAATTTCTACTGAACCACTTAATATGATTCCGGGAAATGAGGGAGTTTTAAAAGTAGTAATGATTAATAACGGAGATTTGCCTGCAAAAGATATTAGGGCGCATTTATACCTTCCTGCTGAAATTGCTTTTATAAGCGATGTCTCTGAAAAAAGAGTTTCAGAAATTAAGCCAGATAAACAAGCAGAATTTAATTTTAAGATAATTGCTCTTCCAAAAACTGCAGAAGGGGTCTATAAAGCATCACTTGAAATTGATTATTTGAATAACATTGGAGAAGAAAGACAAGATAATTATTCAATAGGCCTTATTGTAAAAAGTGTTCCTAAGATTTTTGCACAAATTGAAAAAACTGAGATTTATGATGAAAAAAGAACAGGAGAATTAACAGTTACATTCACAAATAATGATTTGGCAGATATAACTTTTTTAACTGCAGAAATAGCAGAATCAGAAGATTATGAGATTATCTCAAGTAATAAAAAATATATTGGAGATTTGGATTCTAATGATTTTCAGTCTACAACATTTACATTGAAGATTGTAAATAATATTAAAGATTTAACAATTCCAATAAAAGTAGATTACAAGGATTCACTCAATAAAGATTATTCCCAGGAATTTAAACTTCCATTAAAAATAAGAACTGGAGCAGAACTGGGAATTGCCAACAATAGTTATTATTTGGGTTTAATTGCACTAGTCTTATTGATAGTGCTTGTTATTTATCTTTATAGAAGAAACATTCATAAAAGAAAATCTGAATATTAAACAGCAAATCTTAAATATACTTTATTCTTTAAAAAATTATAAATCTTAAAAGAGTTCTAAAAAATGATAAAACAGCCACATCATGGAAAGAAAAATGAGATAATAAGGCTGGATAATATATGTAAGACTTATCGGATGGGGAATTCAGTTATTCAAGCAGTTTATGATGCAAGTTTAACAATCAATAAAGGAGAATTTGTTGCAATTACTGGTCCCTCAGGAAGTGGAAAGTCTACTATGATGAATATGGTTGGAGCTCTTGACCTTGCTTCAGAAGGAGAGATTCTTCTTGATGGAATTGATATAGAACACTTAGCAGAATCAAGACTTGCCCAAATAAGGGGAAGAAGAATTGGATTTATTTTCCAGACATTTAATTTAATTCCTACACTTAATGCAATAGAGAATGTTGCACTTCCAATGATTTTTCAAGGAGTCCCTAAAAAAAGTAGAATGGAAAGAGCCAAACTTCTACTTAAGGAAGTTAAACTTGAAAAAAGAATGTATCATCTTCCAAATGAACTATCTGGAGGAGAAAGACAAAGAGTAGCTATTGCAAGAGCACTTGCAAATGATCCTGAAGTTATTCTTGCAGATGAGCCAACTGGAAACCTTGATTCAAAAACCGGGGAAGAAATTCTTAATATGTTTATTGAACTTAATAAAAAAGGCAAAACTATTATTATGATTACTCATGACAATAATCTTGCGAAACGGGCACAAAGAATAATAAGAATAAGAGATGGAAAAATAGTAAAAGAATAGAGAGAGTATAATAATCCTTAAAAAGGTCTAATTCTACTATAAAACTTAGGGTAAACTGCCTTAGAAGCTTATTCTAAGAGATGAAATTAATTTAAGATGACCAAAACAAAAATCGCATTAACAATACTTGTGGGAGTAATCTATTTGATTAGTATTTTAGGTCTTTGTTCTGCTCTTGTTATAAATTCAGTTACTACGAGCCCCGACCAGATTGCGCCAGGAGAAACAACTGATATTGGAATTGCCTTAAAAAACAATGCAGATGAAGATATTAGTGATGTTAGTATAAATCTTGATTTGAAAGACTTACCCCTTGCTCCTTTTGATTCAGGTTCTCAGTATGGTTTTGATGCAATTGAGTCTGGAAAAACAAAACAGGTTGCATTTAAACTAGTTGCATTTAATGATGCAAGTTCAGGGATATATAAAATTCCAGTTGTAATGAGCTATAGAGATATCAATAATGAACTTGTGACCAAGCAGTCTCTAATAAGTATTATGGTAAATTCTGAGCCAGTTATTGATGTTAGTCTTGAAGATGGACTATTTTTAAAAGGACAAAACAATAAAATAACCATAAAAGTAATTAACAAAGGACTTGCTGATGTTAAATTTTTAGAGATTAATTTAGGTAATTCTGCATATTATACACTACTCTCTTCAAATAAAATTTATGTTGGAGATGTTGATAATAATGATTTTCAAACTAATGAACTTACAATCCTGGTTAAAGATAATGCTCCTAGCACATTGACAATCCCATTTAATATTGTATACCAAGATGTTACAAATAAAGAATATAATGAAAATAAGGATGTGAGTTTGAAGGTTTATACTAATGAAGAAGCAGTAAATCTTGGACTTTTAGAAAAAAGTTATACTACTTATTATGTTCTTGGAATAATTGCTTTAATTTTAATATTTATATTATCTAAGGCAATTAGGAACAGCAAAAGACTTAAAGAATAAAACTTTATTTTTCAAAAGAGAGAAAGATTAATTAAGCATTATTAACTTTTAAAATTATGATACAAGACCTTTTCTTTTTGTCTACAAACAGCATGAAAAAGAGAAAGCTAAGAAGTTGGCTCACTCTACTGGGAATATTTATTGGAATCGCTGCAGTAGTGTCATTAATAAGCCTGGGAGATGGTCTTAGAACTGCAATAACAGGGCAGTTTGGATCATTATCTGTAGATACTCTTACAATTCAAAACGCAGAAACAGGTTTTGGACCCCCTGGAAGTACTGCAGTTAAAAAGTTAACTAACCACGAGGTAAGGCTCATTGAATCAGTAAACGGAATTGAAATTGTTATTCCAAGGCTCATAAGAATCGCAAAAGTAGAGTATAATAAAGATGCAGAGTTTAGTTATCTTGGAAGCCTTCCTGAAGATAAAAAACAACTAGAGTTTATTTATGAAAATCTTAATACAGAAACCCAAGAAGGAAGGGTAATTTCACTAAGTGACCATGGTAAAGTTGTTCTTGGAAACAGTTTTGCTTCGGAAGATTTGTTTGGTAAAAAAATTGCAGTTGGCTCTAAAATAAAAATCCAGGGAAAAGAATTTATTGTTGCAGGAATCTTAAAACCTGGAAGTTCTGCAATACTTAATGGGGTTGTTTTAATGTTTGAAGACGATATGAAAGATATCTTAAACATTGGTGATGAAGCGGATTTAATAGTTGCAAGAGTACAAAATAAAGATGATATGGAAAAAGTTGCAACAGACATTCAAAATAAACTTAGAAAAGATAGGAAAGAAAAAATAGGTGAAGAGGATTTTACTGTTCAAACACCTGTACAGTCTCTTGCAGCAGTAAATACTATTCTTAATATTATTAATATTATTGTTGTTGGAATTGCTTCAATTTCTTTACTTATCGGAGGAATTGGAATTGCAAATACTATGTATACTTCTATACTTGAGAGAACAAAGGAAATTGGGACCCTTAAAGCAATTGGAGCAAAAAATTCAGATATTTTAACTTTATTTGTAATCGAATCAGGATTATTTGGTTTGATTGGAGGAGTTGCAGGAGCAATATTTGGTATTTTGCTTTCACTACTTGTCTCAATCTCTGCAAATAGCTATTTTGGAGAAAATATAATAACAATTAATTTATCATGGCCTCTTCTTATAGGTGCAATTGGTTTTTCATTTTTTATTGGAATACTAGCAGGACTTATTCCAAGTTACCAGGCAAGTAAACTAAAGCCAGTTGATGCAATGAGGTCATAAATGATTCAAGATTATTTTACACTAGCAAGTAGAAATCTAGTTAAAAAAAGACTTAGAAGCTCGCTTACAATAGTTGGAATATTTATCTCAATTGCAACAATATTTGTTCTTATCAGTCTCTCTATTGGGCTAAACAATGCGATTAAGGATCAGTTTGAGCAACTTGGAGCTGATAAGTTCTTTATAATGCCTAAAGGGCAGGCAGGGTTTGGTGGAGGGGGTGCTGTAGAACTCACCAATGAAGATGTTAGAACAATCGAAAAAGTTTCAGGGGTAAAAGAAGTTGTTGGATTTAATATGGGAAATGCAAAAATAACCTATAGAAAAAAAAGCAGATATTACATGGTTATGGGTTTGCCTAGTGAAAGAAAATTACTTGATATGACACTTGAAGCATTTAATGTAAAGGTTGATGAAGGCAGGTTTTTAAGAGAAGGAGACTCAAAAAAAATTGTTTTAGGATATAGTTACAAATATGCAAATTTATATGACAAACCGGTTAAAGTGGGAGATACTATTACTCTAAACGATGTTGAGTTTGATGTTGTTGGAATTTTAACTCAAATAGGTAATCCTCAAGATGATCAACAAGTCTATATAACATTTGATGATGCAAAGGCATTGTTTAATTCAGGAGAAAGAGTAGACTATATTGCAGTACAAATAAAAGAGGGGCAGGATATTAAAACCGTTGCAGCAGATACAAAAAGAAAATTAATAAACTTTCGAGATGTTACTGAAAAAACAATAGACTTTGACTTATACACCCCTGAAGAACTCTTAAACAGCTTTGCTACAATTCTTAATATAGTCACTGCATTTTTACTAGGGGTTGCAGCAATTTCACTTTTTGTTGGAGCTGTTGGAATTGCAAATACTATGTATACTTCTATACTTGAGAGAACAAAGGAAATTGGGACCCTTAAAGCAATTGGAGCAAAAAATTCAGATATATTAACTATATTCATGATTGAATCAGGAATTCTTGGACTTGTTGGAGGACTTCTGGGCATTAGCCTAGGATTTGTTGTTGGAAAAATAATTGAATATATTGCAGTTACTCAACTTCAAACTACAATTCTAAAAATAGCAACCCCGTGGTATCTTGTTCTAGGGTGCATGTTATTTGCATTTTTAGCAGGAGCACTCTCAGGACTTTTACCTGCAAGACAAGCATCAAAGATAAAACCGGCTGATACCCTTAGATATGAATAGAAAGAAAAAAGTCTTAATCTATATGAAATATTAGACAAGTTCTGGAAATAAGGGATTCCCTTTAACATCCACAAGCTGCTTTGGCGATACTGCGAGAAAAAATGAAAAATGTCCAGAAGATCCTGTATGTATACGAGGGACCTCTTGATGGCCTGAATCTGCATAATAACCTAACCCTCCAATATGGTGATTATTTGAGTAGACCAAATATCTGAGAGTTTTACCAAAAGTGTGATTATCCACCCTATATTCAGTTCTTCCTTTAAAGTCTATTTGATAAAGCTGGGCATCTAAACAAATAGAAAAATAGCTATGATTAAAACCAGATTTAGGAAAATGAGATAACATTAATTTGGGATAAACTTTAAATGCAGCTGGACAAGAAGAACCAATTGCTAAAATATCCAACGGAGCAATGGTTAAATTTTCTAACAATCGCTCGCTATATTTTTTCCGATTATGAAGAGGGTTAAATCCTGATGATTCTGGAATTATTATTTTATTTTTCATATTCTAAGTTATCACAGAACTCTTCAAATTTTTATGAATTAATCAATTTAAAAAACTTTCTTGAATTTATTTTTAGTATTTCAGATAGTTATAGTCGGATGTGGAAATCTTTATAAACTTTGATAAAATTAATTTGATTAATTAAAAAGAGATAAAAAAAATGGCAAAATGTACTTATTGTCGATGTGAAATTTCTGATGGACGAGCTCTTGAAGTTTGCGACAGATGTGGAGTTGGTGTGTGGGGACCAAAAATGTTTCCTGCAATCAAAAGAAACATGGAAGAAGCTCAAGGGAAAGGAGACTTAGATCAAGGCGGAAACGGAAATTAATCAAAGATACTAAAAAAAAGAACTACTTGATTTAGATAATCTGTCTTAATTATTATAAATTTTAATTTTACTAAGGGATAACTTAAGTTTTAAGGTATTTATACTACTTATTTTAGAAAACAATACATCGGAAAGCTTTTTAAATGCATTATTTCTATAGTTTTTAAGAGAAATGGTAATTAGTGGATAGCAAAACAGCTATCTTAAATGGCCAAATTTGAGCACTAAAGAACCTTAAGAATTCTTAGTGGACTCCAAAATAAATATTATAAAAATAAAAAATGATAAGCCGAAAACGATTAAGAACACATGGAAAAATAAAGTTTAGTAATTACTTTCAAGAATTTAAGGAAGGAGACCGGGTTGCAGTTGTAAGAGAACTTGCTGTCCAACCAAAGTTTCCAAGACAAATTCAAGGAAGATGTGGAGTAGTGCAGTCTAAAAGAGGAAGTTCATATATTGTAAATATAAAGGATTTAAATAAGGAAAAAACTTATATAATTCATCCAGTACACTTAAAAAAATTAAAATAAAAAAATGATACTTGACAGAACACCTATAAATTTGAATGAAGTTGAAGAAATAATCAGAGAGACGCCTGATACTGAAAAGAAACAGCAGACTGAAGAATATTTAAAGAAATTTTTAAAGACAAAACCAGAACAGGCAAAAAAGATTAAAGCAGACCTTGAAAAATTAGACTTACTTAAAATGAAGAGAGAACATGTGATAAAGATAGTGGATTTACTCCCTAGTGATGCTTCTGAATTAAATAAAATATTCGTAGATATAAGCTTGAACGAGGATGAAACAAATAAAATACTGGAGATCGTTAAGAACTCTAAATAATGAAAATGATAGAGAAAGAAGAACACGCCATAATCCTAGATTATTTACCTTATGGTTATCCACTCGAGAAGAAAATGATGCCTATAGCTCAAGCTATAGGAGTTAAGAAGTTTACATTACTTCAATTAATTCCGCGAAGAGGAATTAAACTTGAAGTGGGTGAAGATGCCTATATCGGAGAAGGTAAGAGAGACAAGATTTATTATATTCTTGGAAGGTTACCTGAAGATAAATTAACCGAAACTGCAAAACAACAGTTAGGGGATTTTATTGAAAAGGAAGTTACAGGCAATCAAAAAAAGTTTGTGGACTTTTTTAATAATGCTACAGCAATAAATACAAGAATCCATCAATTTGAACTATTGCCAGGATTTGGAAGAAAACATACTGAAGCAATAATTACCGAAAGAAATAAAAAGCCTTTTGAGTCTTTGGAAGACTTAAAGGAAAGGGTTTCAAATTTACCGGATCCAAAAAAAGCTGTAGAAAAAAGACTCATGGAAGAAATAGTAAATAAACAAAAATATTATTTATTTATATCCGCACAATAAAAACAACAATGGCAGAAAAACATATAAAAACAGACAAGGAAGAAAAACCTAAGGCAAGACCTGAAGTTAAGAAAGAATATTATTCAATAGTTAGAGTTATGCAGACAGATATTCCTGGAAATAAAAATGTTCTTACAGGGCTTACTTACTTAAAGGGAGTTTCTTGGAGCATTTCAAATGCATTATGCAGAATACTCAAACTCGACCCTAATAAAAAAATAACTGAACTAACACCTCAAGAAATTGAGTCACTCATTGCTACACTTGGAAGTCTTGAAGGAAAAGTTCCAAATTTTCTTTTAAATAGAAGAAAAGATTTTGAAACTGGAAAAGATTTTCATTTAACTGGAGCAAATTTAGATATGAAAAAAGAGTTAGATATAAGAAGGCTCAAGAAAATAAGATCATACAGAGGACTTAGACATGCTACTGGACAACCTACTAGAGGACAAAGAACAAAGAGCCACTTTAGAACAAAAGGAAAGAAAAGGGCTGTTGGAGTTCAGAAAAAGAAACCAGCACCAGCGAAGAAAAAATAAATTTTAAAAAAATAAAAAATGCCAAAAAGAAATAGAAAAACATATTCAAGGCCAAGAAAGCCTTTTGATAAACCGAGAATAGAAGCAGAAAACGTCATTAGAGAAACCTATGGACTAAAAAATAAAAGAGAGATTTGGAAAGCAGATGCTTCAATTGCAAGAATAAGAAATCTTGCAAAAGAATTGATTACAAAATCTGATGTTGAAAAAAACGAATTTATTGAAAGACTTCATAAAAAAGGTTTTAATGTAAATAGTATTGCAGATGCACTTGCACTTAACAAAGAAGATTGGCTAAAGAGAAGACTTCAAACAGTTGTTCATGCAAAAAAACTTACTACCACTGCAAAACAAGCAAGACAATTAATAACTCACAAACATGTTTCAATTGGAGACCAAATCGTTAATATTCCATCTTATATGGTTTCGCTTGAGGAAGAATCTCAAATAAAATTAAATATAGTCCTTAAAATAAAAACGCCTAAAAAATCCAAAGAAGAAGTTATAAAAGAAGATATTGAAAATGAAAAAATAGAAGAGGAAATAACAGCATAAAATGACAGACGAAATAACAAAACAAGAACTTGAACTCAAAAAACAAAAGATAGAAGAGAAAGTTGAAAAATTAAAAGAAAGACTTGGAGAAACAAAGGTAGTAAAAACAGAAGAACATGTTGTTGAAAAAAGAAAAGATAAAGAAGAAAGAATTGCGATACTTAGTATTTATACTACATTTAATAATACTATAATTAATTTAACAGATCTTGCTGGAAACAGTATTGTAAAATTTTCAGGTGGACAATCAACAAAACAAAGCAGACTTAAAGCTAATCCCACTATTGCAATGTTTATTGCACAGAGAATCTCTGAAGAAGCAAAAGATAATGGGATAACTGGTTTTTACGTTAGAATAAGATCGGAAACTGGACAAACAAATCCTGGCCCTGGAGCACATAGTGCAATAAAGGCACTTACAAGAGCAGGATTCAAAATAATAAGTGTAATGGATACTACAAGAATAGCAAGGGGAGGTCCTAAGGCTAAAGGCGGTAGAAGAGGAAGAAGAGTTTAAAAATCGCCTGATGGCGAGAATAGTTTTGCTTTTTTTAATGAAGTAAATTCATTAAAAAAAGTTAAATAAATAATAAAGGTTTAAAAATAAACAAATACAAAATATACAATGATAAAAATAAAAAATTCAAATGAAAAAGAACAAAAGCTTAGTTTTGTTACAGATATGTCATCGAGTCTTGCAAATGCAGTAAGAAGAAGTTCGCTTGAAATTCCTATAATGGCTATAGATGAAATAGAAATACATAAGAATGATTCTGCACTTTATGATGAAATAATTGCGCACAGACTTGGACTTGTTCCAATAAAGACAGACAAAACAAGTAAGGAACAAAAATTCAAATTAAAAGCAGTTGGACCGAGAACAGTTTATTCAACAGAGATTACTCCTTCAGTTGAAACAGATTACAAACTTCCAATTGTTATACTAGACAAAGACCAAGAACTTGAAATAGTTGCTGATGCAAATCTTGGAAAAGGAGTTGATCACATAAAATATTCACCGGGACTTATTTATTACAAACATGATATTGATCCTGAATTAATTGATTTTGTAAGTGTTGATGAAGATGGAAAGATAACTTATGATGAAGCTGACTTAAAAGAAAGATTACTTCCAGAAGAACTTATGAGTAAGATAAAAAAGCTTAAGGAAGCAAATGAGATAATTTTCGAAATTGAATCTTGGGGACAATTAAAAGCAAAAGACATATTCCTAAGAGCAATAGAGGCTCTAGATGAAAATCTAGAACAGCTGGATAAAGCGCTTAAATAAATACTGCTCATCTTCAATTATTCAAACGATATGCGGGGATGCCAGAGCGGTCAAATGGGATAGCTTAAGGAGCTATTGGCTTAGTGCCTTCGAAGGTTCAAATCCTTCTTCCCGCATAATAAAAATAAAATAATAAATCAAAAAAACACAAAAATGATAACAAAAAATCAAATAAGTAAGAGAGTAAAAAGCAAAACAAATTTGTATTTAGTAAGAACAATAAATCTTGCTAAAAAAAATAATTTGCTTGATCTTGCTAGAAAGTTATCTGGCCCTTCAAGAAAGCAAAAAAACATTAATATGAATCAATTAAATGAACTTGAAGATAAACAAGTATTAATTGTTGGAAGAGTTTTAGGCCAAGGAATTATAAATAAAAAAATAAGCATTGCTGCACTTGGATTTTCACAGCAAGCTAAAGAAAAACTTAAAAAAGCAGGCTGTGAATTTAAATCAATAAATCAAGAAATTGAAGATAACCCTACACTTAAAGGAGTAAAAATATTATAAATAAAACATGGCAAAAATAATAATTGATGGAACAGGAGCAATCTTTGGAAGACTTTGCAGTTATGTTGCAAAACAAGCTCTTGAAGGAAATGAGATAATTATAATCAACTCTGAAAAAACAATAATTACTGGAAATAAAGCAGATATTCTAAATCATTATAGGGTAAAAAAAGCAAGAGGCGGAGCTTCTAGAAAAGGACCCCATTATCCAAGACTTAGTAAGATGATGCTTAAACGAGCAATAAGGGGAATGCTTCCAAACTATAGATGGGGAATTGGAAAACAAGCATTTGAAAAAATAAAATGTTATGAAGGAATACCTGAAGAATATGCAAAAGAAAAAGCAATTAAATTTGAAAGTAAAAAGCAAGGACTTAAACTCAAAGAAATTTCAGATAAGTTATAAAATTTAAAAATAAAATGGGACACATACAAAAAGCAATAATGGTTGGAGGAAAGAGAAAAACAGCAATAGCTAAAGCTACAATCGTAAGTGGAAATGGGATGGTTACTATTAATAAAGTACCTTATGAAAATCTTGATTTTTTCAAAAAACTAATGATACAAGAACCTATTGAAATAACAAAAAAAGTCCTAGGTAAATTTGACTTTGATATAAGAGTTAATGTAAAAAGCGGTGGTCAAGAAAGTCAAATCCATGCATCAAGACTTGCAATAGCAAGAGCCATTATTAAGTTCACAAAATCAGAAGAACTAAAGAAAGCGTTTATTAAATATGATAAAAATCTTCTTGTTGCAGATACTAGAAGAAAAGAAGCTAACAAACCTGGTGACTCAAGAGCAAGAAGTAAAAGACAGAAGTCATTCAGATAAGAAGATAGGCGGTAAGCCGAATAATTAAAAGAGTTCTATAAAATATTTTATTCCCCACTTTTCGCATTTATCCCTATCTTGGAATTTATTTAAATACCCAAAGATCTATAAACTAAAATTAGATAATTAAAAGGAGGATAGCATATGAAAAAAGGGGTACCTTCATTGATAAAATGGGCAGGTGGAAAGAAACAACTTTTAGAACAATTTGAAAAATTCTTTCCAAAGAAAATAGAAACTTATTTTGAACCTTTTGTGGGAGGTGGAACTGTAGCATTCTTTCTTCTTAAAAACCATCCTGAAATAAAGAAAATTTATCTATCTGATATCAATGAAGAATTAATTCTAACATATAATGAAGTAAAAAACAATATAGGTGAGTTAATCAGTTTATTGAAAGAATACAAACTAAAACATGATAAAGAGTTTTATTATAAAATGAGGGAACTAGATACAAAGAAATTAACTTCAGTTCAAATTGCAGCAAGGTTCATCTATTTGAATAAGACTTGTTTTAATGGATTGTATCGAGTAAATTCTAAAGGAGGATTTAATGTTCCGATTGGAAGTTATAAGAATCCTGGAATCTGTAATGAAGAAGATTTAAGAGAAATATCAAATCTTTTGAAAAAAGATGATATAAAAGTAAGTCAATTTGATAAAGCTGTAAAAGAAGCCAAGAAAGGAGATTTTATTTACTTTGATCCTCCTTATTATCCATTAAAAAAAGAAAGCTTCACAACCTACACAAAGGATAATTTTTTAGAAAAAGAGCAAGAAAGGTTAGCAGAAATATTCAAAGAATTAGACAAAAGAGGTTGTAAAGTTATGTTAAGTAATAGTGATAGTAAGTTTATAAAAAATTTATATAAAGACTATAATATCCACTTTGTAAAAGCTACAAGAATGATTAATTGTGATGCAACAAAAAGAGGACAAATAAGTGAAGTAGTTATTACAAATTATTCAATACAGGACTAAATTCTTAGCTAAGATAGATACCAAAGTGAGGGATTTTCCCTAACATACATTCTATGTTTCTTGTTTTCACAATTAACATATTTTGTGATTGGAGGTTGTCCATTACAAACACTCATACATAAATTGTCTATCTCTTTAGGGTTATCAATAAACTCCCTTATCCATCCCTGAAAAAATAAAGTCGGGGGTTCAAACATGCTTTCTTTATGGTAACCATACTCTTGTTCAAGAATAAATAACTGTGCAAGAACTCCAATAATAACTAAATCATTTAAGTAATGCTCAAATTTTTCCTTGGATAATTTCAAAAGTTCCTTTTCAGGATCTTTTCCATAAAAAATATTGTCAAAAGCAAGCAACAAATCTCTCTTTAAATCCTGGCGGCTCCTAACTCGCAGATTTAAGTCTATCATGACTCTCAAATGATTTGGGCGAAATTCTCGGTCTCCTTCTTTCAACCATATCTGAAAATTTTTATTAACATCATAATCCTTGAATCTAGCTGAAAGTTTGGATGGCCTAAGAAGCAATATTTCAGTATTACCTTTTTTAAAAACAATCCTTTTTTCATCAAAAGACAATTCCTTTACAATCTTAAACATTTCGGATTTAAGCATGAAAAAAATAATAATTGAGAATATTTAAACAGATCTATTAAATAAATTATATGTTTAGTCATTACTTTTATCTACTCTTCGAATCCCGCCACTCATTTTTTCCTACAATAATGCTATCTAACACATTTATACCTATCTCCTCTCCAGCTCTCATTAATATTTCATTGATAGAAATATCCTCCGGGCTAGGAGTAGGATCCCCGCTGGGATGATTATGAACTAATATTATTTTACTTGCTGAGTTCTTTATTGCGGGCTTGAAAACTTCTCTGGGATGAATTATTGAAGCATCGAGTATGCCTTTTGTAATAAGAACAGGTTCTGAGATTAGGTTGTTCTTTGTATCCAGAAGCAGAATATAGAAATGCTCTTCTTTTTTGTCTTTAAGTTTTTCATGCATGAGGTTAAAAACATCTTGTGCACATGTGATGCGCTTTATTGGTTTTTTGGATTGATTAATTCTTTTTTGTATTTCTGCAATTGTGAGGATCTGCATTGCTTTTGTTGGACCTATGCCTTTGATTTGTTCAAGTTCTTTGAGTGAGCACTCAAAAAGTTTGTCAAGGCCATATTCACTAATCAGGCGGTTTGACATATCAATTACATTTTCACCCCTACTGCCTGTTCTTAGTAAAATTGCAAAGAGCTCTGCATCGCTCAGGCTTTCAGGTCCAAATTTTAGAAATCTTTCTCTGGGCCTGCCTTCTTTTGGAAAATCTAGGATTTTCATATTAAACTTAGAAATAGGAATTATAAAAATATGACTAAATAGAAATATTTAAATAGGTATATAAGTATATATAACTAACAGAATGGAAATAAAAAAAATATTACATTATCCTAGACTCGATAGTGTCTTAATGGTTGAAAAATTTATCTATGATAATAGTGGACATTATGGCAAAAAAAAGATCTGGGAGAAACTTCCAAAGAAAATGATGTATCAAACCTATTCAGTTATTATTGACTACCTTCTTTATGCTGGAAGAATCGCAGTTGATAGTGAAGGAAAGATTGGTTGGATATGGGATCCTGAGGGTGTTGAAAAGTATCTTAAGAAAAAGCATTTGATGTGGAAAAGCAAATGAAATCAGAAATAATATTTGGAGATGAAAGATTAAAGGAAAATTTTGAAAAATTAGATCCTATAAAAGAAAGATATCTTTATGAACAACTTGTTAAGGCATTTAAGAATCTTGAAGAAGATGCTTTTTGTGGAATTCAAATACCTAAAAACTTGATACCTAAGGAATATATCAATAGATATGGAAATCTTACTAATCTCTGGAAATATAATCTTCCTGATGCCTGGAGATTAATTTATACTGTTAAAAACAATAAAGTTGCTATTCTCTCAGTTATTTTAGAGTGGTTAGATCATAAAGAATATGAAAGAAGATTTCATTATTGAGGTTGGGCCATTGATTAACTTAAAAAGTTGTGGATTATTTCTATAAGTACATTTATTATAAGTTACAAACCCCATTTATTAAATTAGTCGTAATAAAAATAGCCTATTTTGAGTATAATAATTATTTTAAAACAAAATTAAATAATTTGTTAGAAATGTTTTAAGAAAAATTAAAAAGGAGGTAAAAAATGAAACCAGAAACTGAAGAATTATTGATAGAAGCTATCCAGTCCATAGCTGAAGACATACATAAAATCAAAAATTCTATGTGTGAAGAAGAAGGCAAAGAAGGAATCTATGTAAGAGGAGATATTGGTTGTCACCAAGATTAATTTAAATCTTATCTCAAGACTTTATTTTAACTTTTTTTATTTCTTAACTTCGTTCTCAAACTTAAAGTCAAGCACTCTTTTATCAGGGCTGAGCAAGTAAACCTTGTCATCTTTACTTCTTAGGCCCCGGTAGACTTTCTGCATGAGTTCTCGTCTTGATTTATCCATATAAAATGACATAAAATGCTGAGGCTTGTTTCTCTTTAAGATTTTCCAAAAAATGCTGGAGATATTTGGATAAGGAAATCTTGTGATAACAATACTATTACATATGTCACCTGGAAAATCAACCCCTCTATTACATTTTGTTGTGAACAATATTTTTGTTTTTTTATCTCTAAACTCCCTTACTCTCTTGGCTGTCGGGTCATTGTTTTGCTGTTCTATTAATTCCCTTTGAGTTATAAGATTCTCCAGATTAAACTGAGCTTTTTCCTGATCTGTCGGAAGATCTGAAAAAGAATTGACATGAACAAGTGTTGGAGATTTTGCACAACTTATTGATTTTGAAAGAGCTTTTAGATAGGTCTCCCTAGTGAGTCTTTTCGACTTAAAATTTGAATAACTGCAATCTACTTCATAACCATGTTTGCATTTTATTAATTCTCCCTGATGCTCTATTTCTGCTTCAATTACCTTGAATGTATCCAGACCAAAAATATTTTTTAAGACCATTTCAGAATGAATTGTTCCAGACATCATTACAACAACCTTATTATTATCTACCATTGTTTTTAATTGCTTATCTAGGTTTGTTGTTACTAAAGTTATTATTTTATCATTTTCTCTTTTTTCAACAGAGAAAAAAGTTTCATCCATAAAATCATAAAAAGTTTTTGCAACCTGGTCTAAATGAATTAAATAATTATGGTCATCTGATTCAATTAAATCTAGCAGGTCTGGATTTTCCAGAACTGCAAGTAATAATTCCTGAATAAGAGTATTATTTAGTTCATAAATTTCATCTGACTCTTTTAATTTTTCAGAAGCCTTAATTGCATTGGTTATATCAATTAACTTATCGATTGTCTGTTTTATTCTAGGTTCTGAAGAATGAATCATATTAAGAGAAAAGGATAGCCTTGAAAGATTAATCTGTGCTTGTTCTGCAAAACTATCTAAAAATTCATCACATTCATCAATTATCTCAATATTTGTTGCAGGTTTTCTTCCCATCATGCTTTCAATTTTGTATTTTAGAGAATTGAAAATTATGACATCTGCATCAATGTAGGCATTATACTGATTATAGTAAGGGCAACCTGATTTTCTTTGATAAAAGGCATATTTTTTCTTGTTTATTCCAGTGTAACTTTTTTTAATTGCATCTTTGAACCTTTTTGTTTCAAACTCTTCTGCTACAATTGGTGACCAATACTCGCAGACAGGTGCAACAGTTATTCTTTTTATATCATCAATAGAATCAAAATTTGAAATATTGACCAATGGATTTTTTTTAATATATTCTTTAAGTACAGAAAGGTTTCTTTCTTTTATTTCTATTTTGCATGGAAGATAAGTATTATCACAGGTGTCAGTCTTAGCTTTATTTGGTCTTGAACTTTCGGCAAGACTTTCAAAAAGGTTTGCATCTTTTTCCCTAGAATATTTTTCAATGCCCTTAATATCTTCTTCTTCGAGATATTTACATTTAAAATTCTGCCTTCCAAGAATTGGCTGGATTGTTAGTCTTTTTCCATTTAAGAGAACATATTTATTTTCAGAATAATCTTTAATATATTGTTCTTGAAGAGATTTTATTGGAACAACAATAGAAGTTTTTCCAAATTTTCTTGCTAAATTAAGGGCAATTGCTGACTTTCCTGTTCCACATTGACCGCGAATAAAAACTATCTTGCTTCCTTTTTCAATTGCTTCTATAACTTCGTTAACTACATCTGCCTGAGATTTTCCATTTGAAAAAACCAATGGCTGCAATGCTTTTTCATCTTCATAAAGTGACCACATATTAAAATTTAAAAACCTTTTTTAGAAATATAAAATGTAGGATAGAGTATTTAAGAATTTGTGTGCAAAATTCTTAGGAGGATACTAAAGTATTAGTAATGTAAGGAGAATCATTAGAGGCTCGCATACTCACCTCTTTTAAATTAAAAAGTTATGAAACATATATCCAGGCAAGAAACTCATTATCTGAGGAGGATTATTTCAAAGATTAACAATTTAGCTAAAAAACTTAAGTTACTTTAAAAGTTCTTAAGTTTTTAATAGGTTTATTCAGGTTTATAATCACAATAACCCTGAAATTCACACCACTTGCACAAAATACTTGGACAGGCAGGAAAATCTGTTGTAGATTCTATTTTGGTTATAAGATTGATTATGTCCTGTTTTAACTGAATTAATTCCTCGTCTGTTCTTTTCGACTGCATCTTTTTATTAAAATCAAGAAAATGCCAGATAAGATGAATGTCTGCTGCTTCTGGAAAAGACTCTTTTATTCCAAGAGAGTATAAAGCGAGTTGCCTGTCTTTATCCAGTTCTTCTTGAGTTTTTATTTGTCCTGTTTTATAGTCATGGATTTCAAAAATATTCGAATCTTTATTATGAACGAGTCTATCAATATAGCCTTGGAGTTTATATTTTCCAGGTTGACTTGGATCCAAATCAAGAATTATTCTTTTTTCAACTGCAATAGTATTGTCTTTAAATGGATAGTTTGCTGTAAAATAATCAATTAAAAATTTAATTCCTTTTTCAAAATAATGCTCTGCAGTTAATTCTTGTTTTATTACTTTAATTTCGTTTGAATATTCTTTGTTCCAGACCTGAATATAAAACTCAATTATTTCATCAAGTTCAAGGGTTCTTCCTTTACAAGATTCTATATAAATAAACTCCAAAGTGTCATGAACTCTATTTCCGAGAAAACCTTCTATTGATTGTTTTATTTCTGGCTCCAATTTATCAATATATCTAAACTTAAATTTCAATGGACATTGTTCAAATGTTGAAAGTCGTGAATGAGAGTATAGCACCATTTTAAGATTAAAATAAAGGAGGGTTAAAAGGATTTCTATTTATAATAATTGAACTAACTTATCATGAGATATTTTTTTAATATTAGGGGCAGAAGCCAGATTATATTCTTCGTATAAAGAATGAGCTTTTGCATCTGCAACTCCTAAAAGATAGGGCTGAATATAAGATCTTGAACAGTCGCAATCAGCTCTTTTCCATCTTTTAATAAAACCCCTTGCATGAACCTTGCTTACATGCCGCTCAAATGAATGATCTAGGTGATCTCTTTCAGGTTTATTTAATCTACCGTCTAAATAAATATTCATAACATCAAACCCTCCTGTCAAAGATTGTAAATAAGGTAAAATTAAACTTGGAGCAACAAGAGTCAGGTTACTTTGAGATGGTTTTAATTGATGTTCGTCTAAAAATAAAAACCTATAATCTCTATTTGCTGAAGGAAGTTGACATAATAGGTGCAAGTCTCCTTTAGAGAAAAATTCGTGTTTATAGGCATCTTCGGGAATTATAGAAAAAATAGCTACACAAACCTCTGGAAATCTGCCATGATTGGATTCGTCAAGAGCTACATAGAGTACACTTTTCTTGTCACTAGTCATCTATAAATAAACGGTTTTAGGGTTTATAAGAATAATTAAAATTTAAAATATAGTTTAAAATGAATAAACTTAAAATTCTAAAATAGCTGCTACTACTTAAAAATTATTTGTAACCACTTTTCAGATTTTTCGTATTTAAATAAATAGCCATCCAAAACATATACTTTAAAATTTAGTTTTTTATTTAAAGAAAAGTAGCCTAGATAGGTTACAAGGAGGGAGACTACAAAAAAATAATGATAATTGAATTATCATTTGCTATTGTTGGAGGGGCAAATTTAGGACTTGAAAAGTCCTGGAATGCTATTGAACAATTAATGAAAAGATATCCTCATGCAACTTGGAAGAAAAAGGTTGACTTGAGGCAAGGTAAAGGCAAATATATTGTTGAAATTGACTAATTATTTTTTAATTTTATTATAAGCTTTAGAGCTAACTGGCGAGTTTGATTTCTTAAAAAACAGTTGAATTATTAAGGCGAAACTATTAAATAGAATGAATGCTTGATAAAATAACTGAGAAAAAGAGATGGCGGATTTATTTGACTTAACTGGAAAAGTTGCAATCGTTACAGGTGCGTCAAGAGGCATAGGACAAGGGATTGCAGTTGAACTTGCAAGAGCAGGCGCAGATGTTGTTATCTCTGATATAATTAGTGGAGAAGATACAATAAATCAAATAAAAAAATTAAAGCGAAAAACAATTTATGTAAAAACAGATATTTCTAAAAAATCAGAAGTTGAAAACTTAATAAAAGAGGCAATAAAAAATTTCAAAAAAATTGATATTTTAGTTAATAATGCAGGAATATATATTCCTGGAAATACTATAGATTTTCCAGAAGAAAGCTGGGAAAAAACAATGGATATTAATTTGAAAGGACCGTTTTTATGCAGTCAGGCAGCACTTAAGTATATGAAAAAGGGTTCATCAATAATTAACATCTCTTCAATTGCAGGAATAGAAGGCTCAGGTGGTGGAGCTGCTTATTCTGCAAGCAAAGGTGGAATAAGACTTTTTACAAAATCACTTGCAGCAGAAGTTGGTAGTCTTGGAATTAGAGTAAATTCAGTTCATCCTGGACTTATTGATACTGCAATGACAAATGGACTAGACAAAAAAATAAAGGAGAAACTGCTTGAAAAATTTTTAATTAAAAGAGCAGGTAAACCTGTTGATATTGCAGGACCAGTAGTATTTCTTTCAAGTGATGCTTCATCTTATATGACTGGAAGTGAAATAGTTGTAGATGGTGGCTGGATCTGTGCACTATAAAATCTTAAAGAAAAATATAATTATTTAGACTTCCAAAGTCCATGTAAATTACAATATTCTCTTGCAAAAAGAATATTTTTAATGTCTGTATAAAATTCTGCCTCAGGTTTATCTTTAGGGCTTAAATATTTTCTTCCTACTTTTCCGTCTTTAGTATGAATTTCAATCCATTCAATATAATGTGCTTCTTCCATTGGATGAGGAACACTTCCAACTTGAATGAGGACACCCTGAGGGGTTTCAGACAATATAGGAACATGTTTTTCTAAAGAAGCATCAACTGTATTTTCTTTGAGTAATTTCATTGGTTGTCCACAGCAAACTAGCTCGCCTCCTCCTTCGTGAAGAACCTCTACAATGTTTCCGCAAATTTCACATTTGTAAACCTGATTTTTCTGAGTCATTAAAATATAAAGAGTCTCAACTATAAAAAGGTTAGGGAAGCCAAAAAAATCTGACTTGTATTTATAAAGATTTCTAAAAAAGGTTTTTAAAGGAATATAATGGGATATATGAAACATGAAAACAAAAACACTTAGAAGAACAATCGAGAATGCGTGTTGCATTTATTGCGACAGGCCGTTTGTTTATGCACCATTATCTGAAATAGTTGAACATATGGAAACAATTCCAGTATCTCCATTTAGAACAGGAACTGTTTATGTCAGTCAAAAAGGATACAATATTATAACTGCAATAGGAAAACCTGTAGATGGACTTGGGTTTTGTGAACATAGACTCCATGATTATATTCATCAAGTAGCAACTGGAAAAGAAGACCCAACCCTAGGAATTTATTTTGAAGACAATTTAAAGACTAGAACAGTTCTTGATCTGGAAGAAAGATTTAAAACCAACCAGATAAGAATTCCAACATTGCTTGAAATGGCCGAATTTCAAGAAAACTTTACAAAGTATCTTGAAAGCAAAGGAAGAGGAAGCACTAATAATGTTTGGGATGAACTTAAAGAAATAAAACCTGAAGGGCTCGTAATTCCAAAAAGAGCATTATTTTTATAAAAATTATAATTCATCTAGAGGATTTTTAATTGATTTTATTTGTTCACTTGAAATATGAGTATAAATCTGAGTTGTAGCTATACTGCTATGACCCAGGAGGGTCTGAATCTTTCTCAAATCAGTCCCTGCGTCCAAAAGATGGGTTGCAAAACTATGTCTTAGGGTATGGGGATGGACATCTTTATTTATTCCTGCTTTTTTTGCTAATTTTTGAATAATCTTTTGAATATTTCTAGTTGTTAGTGGACTGTTTTCTGAAAAAATATAATTCCAGTCTGGATGTTTATCTATATATTTTTTTAATCTTGCTGAGAGTTTTTTTGATAAAATAAACATTCTATCTTTTTTCCCTTTTCCACCCCTTACCCAACCAATATTTTCATTAAAGTCTAAATCTTGTTTTTTAAGGCGAACTAATTCAGATACTCGTAGGCCTGAAGAATAAAGTATTTGAGTAAGAAGCTTACTTTTTATTGTTGAAGATGAACTGATTAATCTTATTACTTCTTCTTTTGTTAAGACTTGAGGAATTTTCTTTTCAGATCTTGGACGCTTTATTCCAACAGTAGGGTCTTTATTTAAAAGAGCCAGATATGCAAACCTTATAGAGGCTAAACAAACAATAGTCGAAGATGATGCACGATCGTTCATTTTATCTGCTAAAAAATTTTTAATGTCTTGTTGTTGGATATCTGCAGGCTCCTTGCCTGAGTGCGATAATAGCTGTTTGTTGAATTCAACATAGTTACGAATAGTATAGGGAGAAAGTTTTGCGATCTTAATTTCAGTTTCTAGATTTTTGAGAAATTCTTGCTGGTTCATTACTTTATCCTCTTTTAATAAACTTAATTGTGCGAACCTGTATATAAATCTATTTTCAAAAGTAAATCTTGTGAAGAATAGACTATAAACCAAATAATAAAATTAAGGCATCTATCTTTAATCAAAGAGAATTACATCACGAGTGAATAAAAAAAGAAAGTATAATAAAAAAAATAAAAATAAAAGTGTTTGATAAAGAATTATTCTAATAAAAAACTAGAATTCTTCTTGATTGTTTCTTCTGTTTTGGAAACAATCTTTGCAATAAACTGGTTTACCTTCTGTAGGTTTGAATGGTACTTCACATTCTTGCTTACATTCGGCACAAACTGCTTTATGCATTTCTCTAGGCCCGTCGTTGAAGCTTCTTCTTGGTCCGCCGAAATTACTTCTTCCGCCGAATCTTCCGCCTCCGCTGCTTCTTGGTGGTCTACTTTTTCTAAAACAATCCTGGCATCTAACTGGTTTACCTTCTGTAGGTTTGAACGGCACTTCACATGCTTGTCCACAGTCAGAACAGGTTGCTTTATGCATTTCTCTGTCTCTAAATTCTTCCATTTTGTTCGTCTTTCCTCCGTTCTACTAATGATATAAAACTTAGAAAAAGGGGGTATAAAAACATATGGGTCAACTTTCAAATTTTTAGATATCTTTAAAAACTAAATTTTTGTTATTAAAAAACAAAAGAGTGAATAAAAAATAGTGAGCAAGTATTTTATGGTGTTTCTTCGAGATCATTGTGAAAAGTGTTTAGAACATATGAGGGTGGAAAAGGTAGGAGATGACTATATTCTGGTTTGTCCTAAATGTCAGAATCCTCCAGATAAAGACGAATATAACTACAAAGTGTAAATTTTACAAACTTAAAAACAGATTCAGAAGGTTTAAAAAGCAATTTTTCTTAAAGATTTTACTTCTAAACTATATTATTTTAGACATTTAGAACTATCAAATTTTACTTACTAATGAGAGCTAAACTTGGAAAACAATACACTGTAATTGGCAAATTTTACAAAGAAAGACATAGTGAAAACCAGAGTGAAGAAGACAGACGAGAAGCTTATTTGGCACTTAAAAAGGTTCATACTGCTTACTCAACTTCTGCTAAAACTGTGTTACTTAGAGAAAGACATGCAGAAAAAGCGCTCAAGTATGGTAAAAAAGCCAGGGTTCTTGAGTTAAATCTAGACAGACAAAATTTTGGAGAAATAGCTGCCAAAGACCTGGGCGGACTTGAACCTTTTGTAATTGGATATGAACAAAATGGCCCTAATACATTAAACACTAGGGACGAAGTCCAATTATGGTTAGATTACTATCTTGCAAGACAAAAGGTTACTATGGCTGATATGAACACTCTTAAGATGGCAATGGCCGAGACAACTGATGCTCTTGAAAGAAGAAGATATGAAAATAGGATTTCTGATTATGAAAGCCATCTTCAATTAATGAAGGGGTTAGTTAGACATCTTGAAAAAGGTAGAGTGTGTAAGGTTATATCTACTCATTAATCTAACAAAAAAGAAAAATTTAGTTAAAGTAAGTTAAGGATTTTATCGACGATAAAATGGGTAAAATATTATAAATTTTAGGCATTTTCGCAAGCTTTTTAAAGGCAAAAGATGGGAGATTTTGCTAAAAACTTTTAAGCAAGGGTAAAGCTTTAAAAACCAAAAAAGCCTATTTGAAATATGGAAACAATGGAGATTAAGATCTTATTTATTGCGTTTTTATTTGTATGTTTAGGAGCTTACTATCTTGGGAAGAAGAAGAATCTTAACTTACTTCGGGATGTTGGTAGAAGAGGATCAATCATATCATTAATACTTCTTGTAGCTACAATATTTCTAACAAAAGATATTTTTGGTTAAACCGTGTTTAAGAAAGTTTAGGTGTTTGTTTAGACACTACAAGCAGCTAAAAACAGTTGTTTGAACAAAGTTTGTAGTGTTTAAATGGCGAGGTTACTTATGCAAAAACTTTTAAGAAAAGCTAATAAGTTGCTGCTAAGGTAGAAATGTCTAAATTTGGAGCTAAAAGCAACCAAATTTATTTCTTAAGGGGTTGGTAATGCAAAGATTTATAAGATGGAGGTGAGTAAATTAGTTATGAAGAGAGTGATTAAACTACCTTTAACATTAATAGGGTTATATCTATTTGTCGGAATTATTTTAGGACTATGGATGTTTATTGAAAATTCTGGAACATATGTTGATGATTCAGTAGCTGCAGCTGTTTTTTGGCCATATTTACTTTTTTGGATGGGGGGTCATCAATCGGGAATAATAAGTATTTTGATTTTTGCGGCAGATTTGTTAATTCTTTTTCTTATAGTTTTTTTATCAATTAGACTAAGTAGGGAAAAATCTCGATAAAAAATTTTCCAATTTTAAACACTACTTTTTTATTTTTTTGTGTTTTTGTAGTGTTCAAAAGCCTGTTTTTACCTATGCAAAAACTTTTAAGAAAAGCTAAGAAGTTGCTGCATAGATTGGATTTCTGCCTTAGTTCGCATAATATATCTTGTACGAACCTTTGCAAGGGGAAAGTTGCTTTAGGAAAACAAGAGCTTTTTTAGGCCAAAAAACAGGGGTTTTATTGAAAACATGAACTATTAGATGGGCTGGGTAGGGAACTTTTTTTCCATGAATTTCCAAATCTTACTAATTCTTCGCCGGCATAGATATCATCTTTAGCATCTGACTCAAACCATTCTAAATTATCCAGGTGCCTTGCAACATTTAGTTCTTCATTTGTACCTAAAGCAGAATTTGGATATACAAATCTAACCAACATCATAGTCTTTGCAATATAGGGGGGGTTTGATCTTCCAAATCTGTCCCTTTCGCATTCCACTTCACAACCTAAGGAGATAACTTTGTAAGAGTAATTCTCAAAAATGGGATTTAGTTCATCGCCCGCTCTTGTTCCTAAAAGGTAAGATCTTCTAAATGTAATTTCTTTTATTCCACCCTGCATTAAGCATTCTGCAAGTGTTCTTCGTTTTCTATTTTCAACCATCTTACTTTCATCAAAAAACCCTTTTTATATTTTTCTTTTTTTAAGCTGGCTTGTAGTGTCTAACTACTATTTTTGAGTTGTGTGTAGTGTTTAAAAGTAGATTTTTATATATGCAAAAACTTTTGATAAAAGCTAAAAAGTTACTGCTAGATCAAATAATATTAAAATCCCCTAATACGGCCGAGAAAAATACCTTCACCCAAAGACTCGAGTCCACCTAAAGATATTTTAGGCTGCACTTCGTACTTACAGGGATCTCCTGCTCTTACATGAATATCTAAGTAAACTTCTATCTTTGCACATCTATAAAAATCATCTCTGTCTTTAAGGAAGTGTTCACATTCAGGCCCACAAATTCTTATCTCACCCATAAGTAGTGGATGGGCACAGGATTTATAAAAATTAGGGTGTTTAAACAGGGGTTTTTGACTGTTTTTAAGCTGTTTAGAAGGTGTTTGTTTTGGTGATTTTACCCTCGATAAAGGGGTGTTTGAACAACTTGAAACTAGTCAAACCTAGTAATGCCTTTTATCCCGGGATTTTGGATGGATATTTTTATAGAAATGGGATGTTTCATAGGTTCCGGGATAAAGACAGGGATCTCCTAACTGAACTGGTTGGCCTTTAGTATCTAGTAACCTGACTACCTTTGACCAACACTCTTGTTGTATGTACATATAATTACTACATGAGGGAGAGCAAACCCCACAAAAATCTGGCTCTTTATCTCTTTTCATAATACCTATAAAATGAACTTAACTTTTAAAGCTTTTGAAAATAAATTTTAAAAAAAGATGAAAAAGCGTACTTTTTTCATAGGAAATGAAGGGGTTTATCTTAAAAAGGTTCGCATAATGTCGCTTTATTTATTGGATTTATAACTAGGTTGAAAAATAAAAAAATAAATGTTGTTTTTTTATAACTTAGGTTGTGAGGCTAAATTAAAATCATGAATTAATCATAATTTAATCATGATATTTATTTGGGTCTTTTTTCCCTGTTATCTATAAAGGATGTACTAACTAAAATCGCAAGCAGTTGTGGAACAATAGCTGGAAAAATAAAAGTTCTTTGAGATGCTAGTACTAAAACTAGAATTAGAATTAGAAAAAGACCAACATGTTTGTAACTAACCCTGCTACAAGTACATGATTCCTGCAGTCTTAAAGCCATTGCACTAGCTCCAAGATCTTTTATTATTGGATCTATTTTTTCCATTTTTGCCTCCTTTTTGTTTAGTTTTCCTTTCTTGCCTTTTTTGGCTGGCCTCTAGCTAACTTTAGGCCACCTACCTTTTTTCGTCTTTTTACCTTGCCCATTTACCCTAGGCTACCTACCTTTCTAATTTTTCGTTTCGTTTCGTTTCGTTTCTTTTTCTTACTTATTTCACCTTATTTCCTATTTACTTATTCCTGTAACTAAATAGGAAATTTATTTCTTTTTCCTCAGATTTTTTTGAAATTATGATTGTGATATTTTTGATTGATTTTGCCTATGCTAAAAGTTTTTAGCATTACGCTTATGTTTTTGCTTACTTTTAGGAGGTTGCGAAGACCCTAACTTTTGGCATAGGGTTAGGATCTTGCAAGGAAGCTAGTCTTATGGAAAATGATAGGATACCTTATAGCATGAAATAATGCAATTATTCTGCCAACTATTATATCTAGTTTAAAGTGATTTCTAGAGTTTAGGGCCAGCGGATAATCATGGGTTTTGGTCCTTTTGAACAGTTCAAAATAAGCGGATCTTTATTAATAATTTAGCTTATTTTAGTTAAATTTGGTTAGAAAGTAGAGGTTTTTTTCGTATTTAAAGCTTATTATTGAACAAAAAACGAAGTTTGAAATTGCTAAAAAATTCATTATTTTTGATTAATTTATCAAAATTAAGCTATTTTTGATTAAAAATTAAGCTATTTCTAGCTAGTTATTTATTAAAAAAATTAAGCGGTTTTTGTTTAATTTTTAACTATGACCGAAGGCATCTTTGTAGTGTAATAATTGGCTTAATTTTAAGCATTTTAGGACATTTATTTTAGCTTTTTGTTAAAAAATAATCAATTTCAAGTTGTTCAAACACCCTATTTTTGAGATATTTTAAAGCATGTTTTATCTAGAGAGCATATTTTTAAAAAATTTAATGAAAAAATGAAAAAAATACTAGTGTTCAAACAGTGTTCAAAAAAAAATTTTCACGACGATAAACTGGTGTTTGAACAGGTATTTGCATATGGTGAATCGTAAGGTTTATAAATAATCATTTTTTAATTACATTATGTTTGGATTTTTTACAAAAAAAGCTGAAAAAAGAGAAGTTGAACAACTTAAACAGGCTGTTCAAACAGGCTTCAACAGCTCTAAACATGATATAAACAGTTTAGGTACTTGGGTCAAACACCTAGACACTGAAGATTCTAAGCTAAAAGATGATATTTTTGACCTACATGAAGAATTAGCTTCGGTTAAAGAAGAGCTTGAAAGCCTTAAAAATATTCTTTCTATTGTGGGAGAACGACCAGTTTTCAAACAAAGGCAAACAGTGTTTAGTAAACAGACACCTGTTTCTAGTGTTTTAAACGGCGTTCAAACAGCTGTTCAAACAACATTTTTAGACAATTTATCTACAACTGAAAGGGCAATAATCTTTGTTTTACTTAATTCAGACATGAAACTTTCTTATGAAGATCTAGCTGCAATGCTTGGAAAAGATAAAGCAACAGTTAGGGGCCAAATAAATAATATAAGGCAAAAAAATGAAGGATTAATTGAAGAAATTATTGGAGAAAATAATAAAAAAAGAGTCTATATTCCTGAAAAAGTTAAAGATATATTACTCAAAAGTAAAAAGATAAAAGATAGAGTTAAAAAAAGAAATAAAAATGAAGACCTGGAAATAGATTAATAATAGGCAATAATAACTAAGAAAAAGACAAAAAGTCCTAAAAAATAAGCAAAAAACAATAAAATAGGCTAAAAATAAGCAAAAAGGCTTAAAAAAACGGAAAAGTGAGAGTTAGCCTAGATACAATAGGGTAAAAACACTAAAAAACAATGGTTTTTTATGGAAAAAAGCTCAAAAAACCCCTAAAAATCGGAAAAGTGAGAGTTAACTAATATGAAAAAACAACAAAAAATCATTAATTTCAGTCAAAAAGTGAGAAAAATAGAGCTGAGCCCAAATAAGAGGATTAAAAAATGAAGTCAAACTGTATATTCAATCAAAAAGTGAGTGGAAAACCAAGTCAAAAAAGCTTAAAAAAGTAAAAAAATAGAGTTTGGAAAAGCTCAAACATTTAAGTAAGTAATTAAGTGTTTAAGTCTTAAAAACTCAATATTTTAGGTTTTTAAGGCTTGTGAAAAATTGATAAATTGATAAAAAAATCCTAGCCGTAGCTAGGACTTGTTTAAATTCGTTACACCGAACTTAAAAACAAAAAATTATGAGGAGTTTTAGAAATAAAAGCTCTGAAGTGGTCTAAAAAGAACAAATAAGGAATAGATTAAATAAGGCTAAAAAGGCTTAAAAACCTTAAATTTTGATTTATTAGGGGTTAAAGCTCTCTTAGCTTAATAATCGTTGGCAGAGTGGCTATTTTCTTTAAATCCTGAGAAATAAACAAGAGAATCTTTCGATTGTTTATCTTGTTTTTCTTAATTGGGATGCCTTTTTTAATCATTTTTTGTACATAATCTCGAATAGAGCTTTCACTTAAATGAAGGATAAAAGCTATATGATTATAGGTATTATTTTGAGGATCATTCTCTTCAAGCTGATATATCGTCGAGAAAACAAGCATTTCTTGGCTTGTAAGGTTCTTAAATTTTAGCCTTATTTCCTTTTTTAAGCGATCTAGGGAGTTTAAAATCTCAGAAGCCTCTTGTATATTTGCCTCAATGCTGGTAGAGTTACTAGCCTCTGAATAAGGCAAAAATACCTTGTTTTCTGTCTGTTGGTCTGTCTGTCTAACTGTCTGTCTGTCTGTTGGAACCCCTCTATTTCCTGTGGAAGTATCAAAATAATGGGTTTTTAACCCCTCTATTTCCTGTGGAACTGTCTGACTGTCTGTTGGATAACTGTCTAATGTTGGGTTTATCTGTTGGATTGTCTGACTGTCTGTTGGAGTTATCGAGGATAAAACCGAATTAGTATCTGTTGGATAGGCTATTTCCTGTAATCTTTGATGAGTTAATTCTTCAGAAAGAGTCCTAATTAGAGAATTGAGCTCAGAAACTTCTAATCTTAGGGCTGATACTTCATTCTCTAAAATAAGCATATCTTGTTTTACTTTTGAGAAAGCTAATTTAATCTGCTCTTTTTCCATAAGTTATGGCAGGAAAAGAGTTTTATATAGATTTATGTAAATAAAAAGATATTAAATAAGATTACTGCCTTGACCTATAGGCATCATAGACTTTATTTGAAAGTCTCCATTTAAGTCTCCTTGAGAATAGGTCCCCTTTGTTATTTTTTCTTATAGCAAGGACTAGGTTTTTATCCTTTAATTCAAATAGGATCCTTTTGATAAATTCCTCATCTCTTACTACTTCTCTTGCAATTTCTGCAGTAAATGGTTCAGTAGGAAAACTATGATATAAGAATGAAAGAATCTGTTCAGCTATCTTATCTTTTTTATCTTTACTAAGTCTCATAAAATAATAAAACCGAATAACTTTTTAAAGGTTGTTAACCTAATTTTTTAATGAAAAAGAGTAAGAATAAGAATCTTGTTTTATTTATGTTCTTAATATTAATCCTCAATTACAATTTAGGTGGAATAATTGGAGCAGATACTTCTGCAAGTTTAAATTTTAAAGGCGAATGGAATTCTAAGGAATTTTCAAGTATTTCAGATTGGAAATCTTTTGTAAACACATTTACTGAAATAATGTTCAAATTTAAAATCGCTGAAAAGAACGGGACCATACAATTTGGAGTTACGGATTCTGATGGAAATGATCATTTTTTAGATACGCCTGTCAAGTATAATAATTCTACTGGAAAACTTGAAGTATTATATCCAGTTACTCTTCCAAGTGGAGAAGTAAGATATTTAGATTATAAGGCTAGTTTAAATGGTGAATCAGATTTGAGGAAAGTTGTAAATCCTACAGATTATTTTGGTAAAACTATTGGGGAGATTGTAAAAGATGTATTATCCCAAGATATAAAAATTGATTTGGTTGGAGAAAGAAGTAATATTACTATGACTGCAAATGAAAACTTTAGTCTAGATAATCCCATAATTGATATAAATTATCAAAAAAACATAGGGGAAGACTTTACCAGCCCAATTATAGAAGAAAATGATGAAGAAATTGTTATTAACAATTCAAATAGCAGCCTAAATATAATAAGTACAAATACCTCTGAAAATTTAGGAAATGGATCTATAGAAAATTTAGTATTAAATGATTCAAATGAAGAGGTCGTAATAGAAAATCCTAACCCTTATCTAGAAGAAATAAGCATGTTTGTTAATCAGACAAAGTCTTTTTCTGTTGAAAACTCAAAAAATGATTCTATAAAGTGGTACTTAGATGGAAAATTAATAAAAAAAGATGTTACAAATTATAGTTTCAAAGGACTAAAAATAGGAACCTATAATATAAGTGTAGAAGTCAGAGAGGGGCTTGAAAATCAAAAATATGTTTGGAGTGTTGAAGTTAAGGCTCGCGAAATTCCTCAAAAGAAAAGTAACTTATGGCTTTGGATTATAATGGGGTTCATTTTTGTTGTATTTTTTGGGGGAGTAGTTTATTATTTGAAAAGACAAGGAGAAAATAAAGACTTACAACCTAATTCAGCTACTGAAAATAATTAGATTTATATAGTATCTATCTTAAACGTAAAGATAAAAGTTATTTCTTGCTTTGGTAAAAATAACTATTTAGTACTTTCACAATAGTTAGCAATTTTAATCAGGAGTAAGTCTTACTAAAAACGGTTTTAGACTATCTTGACTAATTTATATAATAAAAAGTATAAATTATACATTAAAATTTAGAGTTCTTGAAAGTTGTTTACTTTAAAATATGGAAACTATAAAAAAACAATATCCTAGGGCAGAACTAAGAAAGGCAACAGAGATAATTAGTATTTTAAACCCTTTAGTTAAAGAATGGTTTTTTAGTAGGTTTTCTGATTTTTCAGAAAGTCAACTCTATGGAGTAATGAGTGTTCATGAACGAAAGAATATTTTAATTTCTGCTCCTACTGGAAATGGAAAGACCTTGACTAGTTTTCTTGCGATTCTTAATTATTTGGTGGATATTGCTATGAAAAAAGAATTAGAAAATAAAGTTTACTGCGTTTACACTAGTCCACTTAAAGCGTTAAATAATGATATTTTTGTTAACTTAGTAAGGCCACTTGAAGAAATCTACAAACTAGCTGAGTCTAAAAATATTGAAATCCAAAAGATAAGGGTAAACCTTAGAACTGGGGATACTGAAACAAAAGAAAAAACTAAAATGTTAAAAAACCCTCCGCATATTTTAGTTACAACCCCTGAAAGCTTAGCTATTGTTCTTACAAGTAAAAAGTTTATAGAACACTTTTATGGAGTTGAATTTATTATAATTGATGAAATCCATTCTCTTGGAAATAAAAGGGGGGTTTATCAGACAATTAGTCTTGAACGGCTTGAAGATATCAGTAAAATAACTCCTGTACGAATTGGACTATCGGCTACAATTGCACCCCTTGATGAAGTCGCTAATTTTTTAGTTGGAATGGAAAGAGAATGCTCTATTGCTGAAGTTTCTGCAAGTAAAAAATTAGATATTGAAGTTTTAACAGGAGTAAAAGATTTAATTGATACTAATCCCGGGGAAATGCATAACTCTTTGTATGGTCTTATAGACAAGCTGATTCAACAACATAAAACAACTATTGTATTTACAAATACCAGGGCTGCAACTGAAAGAGTAATAAATCACTTAAAAGATATGTTTCCTGAAAATTATATCACAGAAATACCTGATGAAGACCCTAACTCCACTAAAACTAAGAGTATTGATGTTATTGGAGCTCATCATTCTGCTCTAAGCAAAGAATATAGATTTGAAATTGAAGAAAAACTAAGAAAAGGAGAACTAAAAGTAGTGGTTACAAGTACAAGCCTTGAACTTGGAATAGACATTGGTTATATTGATTTAGTAATACTTCTTGGAAGTCCTAAAAGTTCTGCTAGAGCACTTCAAAGAATTGGAAGAGCAGGCCACAAATTACATGATACAAGTAAGGGAAGATTTATTGTTCTGGACAGGGATGATTTAGTTGAATGTAGTATTTTAAATAAAGAATGTAAGGAAAAAAAGATAGATAGAATAAATATTCCAAGGAACTGTCTTGATGTTTTATCTCAGCAGATATTTGGAATGGCTATTCAGAAAACTTGGGATATTAATGAAATGCTTAAAGTAATAAAAAAGAGTTATTGTTATGGAAATTTAACAAGAGATGATTTTATGAGTGTCATTTCTTACTTAGCAGGAGAATATGCTTTAGAACATAGAAATGTTTATGCAAAAATATGGTATGATACAAAGACCAAACAAATTGGTAAAAAAGGAAAACTTGCAAGAGTTATTTACCTTACTAATATCGGGACTATTCCTGAAGAAAGTTTTATTACTATTGTGGTGGGTGAAGGGGAAAGAAAAGACCAAAAAGTTGGTGTAGTGGATGAGGGATTTCTTGAAAAAATGAAACCTGGAGATGTATTTGCCTTAGGTGGGAAAAAATATCAATTTATGTATACGCGTGGAATGAAAGCTTATGTTAAGACTGGAATTAAAAGAAATCCTACTATCCCTTCATGGTTTAGTGAAATGTTACCACTTAGTTTTGACACGGCTCTTGAAATAAATCGATTTAGATACTTACTCAATGAGAAATTTGAAAAGAAAACATCTCCAGAGGAAATCAGGGAGTTTATTTGTGAACATTGTTATGTTAATGCAGCAGTTTCAAATGCTATCTACAATTATTTTAATGAACAATATAGATATTCTAAAATTAGTCATGAAAAAAGGTTAGTAGTGGAATACTACAAAGGTGAAAAAAATTATATTATATTTCATTCATTATATGGAAGAAGAGTAAATGATGCATTATCAAGATCACTTGGATATTTAATGGGACAAAAAGTTGGAAGAGATATTGAACTAGGTATTAATGATAATGGTTTTTATTTTGCAGGTGAAAACCTGCCTCTTGATGAAGCTTTAAAGTTACTTAAGCCAGAAAATATTGAAGCAATACTTGAAGAAGCTATTTCAAAGACAGAAATACTCAAAAGAAGATTTAGGCACTGTGCTGCAAGAAGCTTAATGATACTTAGAAATTATAAGGGAAGAAGCAAAACTGTTGGAAAACAACAAATGAACTCATTTTTTCTATTAAATGCTATAAATAAGATAAGTCGAGATTTTCCAATACTAAAAGAAGCTAGAAGAGAAGTTTTAGAAGACTTAATGGACAAAGAAAAAACAAAACTAGTTTTGAGATTAATAAATGATGGAAAAATAAAAATAGAAAAAGTTAAGACTGACTTACCTAGTCCTTTTGCAATGAACTTGGTATTGCAAGGCTATTCAGACCTCTTAAAAATGGAAGATAAACTGGAATTTATGAAAAGAATGCATAAGGAAATTGCTCGTGAAATAAAAGAAAAGGAAAAATAACTGTCTAACTGACTGTTGGATTCCAACAGACAGATAAAAAGACAGACAAATAGTAAACAATTAGACAAAAAACATGAAAATAAGTAAAAAGGCCCTTGAAAAAGTAGAAATCAGATATCTACAAGATGCTTTGTTTATTGATAATTCTATATTAGTTCTCGGAGACTTACATATTGGTTATGAAGAAAATATCACAAAATCAGGAATATTTCCAAGAATACAATTCAAAGAAATAATTGAAAAATTAAACTCTATCTTCTGGAATCTAGCAATGGAAGGTAAGAAAGTCAAAAAAGTTATTATTTTAGGGGATTTAAAACATGAGTTTAGTAAGATAAGTGAAGCTGAATGGAGTGAAACATTGAAGTTACTTGATTATTTAGATGAAAAAGTTATAAAGACTAAAATTAATGATAAAAACAGTAGTGTAAATAACTTTAAAAAAATAGAAAATGAAAGAATTATACTTGTAAAAGGCAATCATGATAATATTCTAGGGCCTATTGCTAAAAAAAGAGAAGTCAAACTTGTAGATTACTATATATATAAGGGAATAGGTTTTATGCACGGGAATAAATTATATAAAAGTTGTTTTGAAAAAAGCAGAGTCTTAATACTTGGACACTTGCATCCTGCAATAACCCTTTGTGATAACTATAAAAGAGAAAAATATAAATGCTTTCTAAAAGGAAACTTTGAAAAAAAAGAAGTTTATATAATTCCAAGTTTTAGTCCGATTAGTTTTGGTTATGATTTGAAAAATCTCAAAAAGTCAAAACATGACAAGGGGTTTTTATTTATTAATGATATCAATTTAGAAAAATTTAATGTAATTATTTATAATAAACGAGAAAGAAAAGAATATAATTTTGGAAAATTAAAGAAATTGTTAAAATAAAATTCTTAGACGCTGATTATTTTTGATTCTCTGGCTTATTTTCAGGATTAACTTTAGGGAGTGGGATATGGAATGGGAGATTAAGTTCATCTTCTAGAGCCAATGCTTTAATATTGCATTTGTTCATTATAAAATTAAATAAAGGAATTCTTACTTCACTAGGGACTTTTTTATCTTTCCATTCTCTTAAAAAGTCCTTTAATTCCTCTTTTGTTGGAAGAAGAATAAGATTACCTTCAAACTCTGCTTTTGCAAGATCCTCTTGATAATTTATTGAAAATTGAAACTTCATTTTAAGTGCTTCTTCCTGGGAAATAGGCACTTTTTCTTTAACTACATCTTTTATATCAATACTTTGATTAATTTGGAGATTGCCTCCTACTTTTTCTTTCCTTTCTATTGAAATTTTTGTCAGATTAAATCCTATTATTTGCATAAATGTAGGTATAAGTTTAGGTTTTTAAATATTGTTATTAAATAAGAATTAATTAGTTAACTTAGATTAGACTTTTCTCAAATGCCTTATACAGACCTTACAGGGTTTGTATTTATTTCTTATAAAATAATTAGGGTCATTATTTAAAACTTTATATTTCTTTTTTATCAACTTTCCGAGTCTACAAGACTTTTTGTGGTAAGTTCTTGTTTCTGAAGAAGCTAAATAATCATATTTAGGGATATTCAATTTCTTTCTAGGGTTTGTTACATAAATAGTTTTTTCAGTTTCATGCATTACTTGTTCGACTACAGGTTTTTCTACAATAACCTCCTTAATAATAGGTCTTTTAATAGTTTTGACTGTTGTTTTGGTTACTTCTCTTAAAAATTCAGGTTCAAGTAAGAAAAATAAAACAATTGCATAAATAATTATTAAAATTGTTGCTAAAACCACTGAGTTAAGAGTATCTAATGCAAGAAAAGATATTACCGCAATAAAAAAAATGATTATAATTAATCCTATAAAGAAAGAAAAAAGCAGATTTCCTATGCTGACAATCTTTCTTTGACGAACTACAGGCTCAAATTCCTGTATTTCATCAAATTCCCCTTTTTCCATTTAAAGTATAAGAGTTGATTGTTTTTAAACTTAATTAAAAATCAGTATAATTAAACTGTTAAAAATATAAATTCAGTTTAATAAAATAAAAAGACACTAACACATTTATGAATAAGTTAAGGTATTAATAAAATTAATTTTATATTAAATTAAATCTTCTTCAGAAACAACAACAAAATCACCTATAGCAATTATAGAATTATAGGGTATTAATACTTCTCTTTCCTGAGATCTTTCAAGATTAAGCTGATTTGAATAAGGTGTTGAGTCTTTTAAAACAATGTGAATTAATTCACCAGTTCTTGTCTCAAAAGTTATATCTTTAATTACACCTAACTTTCTGCCCTCTTTTGTAACTACCGGCTTGTTTATTATCTCTTTATGTGGTTTTTTTTCAATAGCCATAGGTTAAATATAATAAAATTCTTTATAAAGTTTTCTGTGGTAAGTTTATATATTAAAAACCTCGAGCATAAATCTTATATTTTAATTAATATTTATTGTTAATTAATTAATCTTATAATAATAAATATAATCAAATAAGTAATAATATATTAAATAAAATAAGGTTTACCCCCTCCCCCTATTATTTCTTATGGAAGTGTTTATATAATCAAGTTAAAGATTACTTTTCTTTTTCTATTTTTTATTTATAAATATATATATATATATAATATATATAATATAGTATATATATTATTTATTTTGATTTTTATTATTAATTGTATAAAAAATAAGCATTAGATTATTATAATTCTCCACTAGAA